>Ga0194133_10000873_pt1 | contig 57034 bp, 32 predicted proteins | sample TA2KigOf40mmetaG_FD_155448 | JGI IMG/M metagenome (GOLD analysis project Ga0194133, IMG submission 155448) | Freshwater microbial communities from Lake Tanganyika, Tanzania - TA2015055 Kigoma Offshore 40m | ecosystem: Environmental > Aquatic > Freshwater > Lake | place: Tanzania: Lake...
ATATTACCACAATGGAACAATGACAGTCAAAGATAAAACTGGGGAAGTAAGTTTAAAGCTTTGGAACTTCCTCTTTTGAAATGTATGCTAAGCCAACAATCTGGGTTCCATTTTTGTTAGACTTGCGAACGTTCAGGAATCAACGATCGTGGTGATATTGGCTTCCTTATTTGGGACCATGACTATGAGACAACTGCTGAACTCAATGTAGGATCCAGGTTGAAGACACCAGTATTACCACTTTGGGTTACTTTGTGCAATGAAGTTGTTGGAGTATTGTTCAATCCAAACAAGGATCTGATGAGGTCACATGATGCAGAAAAAAGGTATTCTATGTAGTTTCCTGTTTATCATTATTTTTGTTGAAGCGTCTTAAAAAGTTAGGTCTTGAAGACGTTCTTTTTTCTGGCGACAAATTGTTTGTTATTTTTTTGTATTGGCAACAAGGGGTCATGAGTTACTTTGAAGTATCAGGGCCAGGGCTAATATCCACCACCTGTCAATGCCCAGCCAGATAGCACAGGAATGAGCTACAGCAACCCAAGACACAAACTGTTTATTGATAGAACGGTGGCCCTTTACATTCAAAATGATCGGATCAAGAATGTGCTCAGGGTGGTCAACCAACAGTTCTGGTGATGGTTGATCCACAAATCCAGTATACATTATGCAAAAGATACTAAAAGATGTGGGAATGAGAAACAAGCGGTAGCCTCTTTCAAAATGACTTTAACGGGGTGTAAAAGAGAGTGAACATTAACTTCGAAGTATCGTGTGGTTTAAATGAAAGAAATAACTTTGATTGATTGCATACTTTGATATTTTATTGCGGTTATGCGCATTAATGTATATCTTTTATTATTTTCTAGATTCTCCCTTTACTACTATTCCAACTTTGAGTTCAAAGAAGGAACAGCAAAGGAAACAAAGCTGACAGTTGAGATAAGTTTAGCAAAAGGGGTGAGTTTGAAAGATTTTGATGATGAGGAAAATGAGGAAGTTCCACAACTTGAACAACTTATAAGGACAAAGTAATTCATCAAACTAAAAAATCATAAAATTCAAGTTCCTTCACAAAAGTTACTCTTTTACAGGTGGGCAGATTGTGCAATTAACTGGAATGGAGTCCCTCCATATTACTGAGTTAATTCATTTTGAAAGTCAAAGCTGTAAAGAATATTAAACCAGCTGTAAAATCAAACATACTTTTTTTGGGTTGAAAGGATAAAGAGCACTGAGTCTTCTGGGTTATTTGGTTTTGATTATGAGTAGTAGAGATGCTATTTTAATAAATGGTACCAAGAAAGAGTTCGTTGAATGCTTACTGATTCATTCCATCAAATACACACGTGCTTTTATACGTTTCATGAACAGTGTAAGTGGGCATGCAAAGAGGGCATATCTTCTTATTAGCTATGATGTAGGGAAAGTGATTTATTTCGGAAAGCAATTACGGAAATACATGAAAAAAATCTCAGACAATCATAAAGAAAAAATGGCGCCTTTTAGGAAGCAATATAAATGATTAGATTAATCTGATAAGGAATAAAATAAAGATTCAAAGCATATTAATCACCATAGATTTCCAGGGAGTGACATCACTTTCCACCAATCACACCGGGTTGTATGACCCAATCCAATGTCAACATCCATGATCACACCACCCAAAAAAAGCCAATCACAAACTACCATTTAGGGCATCGGAAAAGAGTAGATCCCTTTCATGGGAGCAAGTCCCAACAAACTTGCAAAGTTGCAAGGCCGATAATTGCTCCAGCCAAATTCCTAGAGAAAAAGAGAAAGACATCACGAGACCTTTGCTACTTCAATTTATACCGATTATTCTTCTGGAATCTCATTGTTTGAAAGTGCAAAGGATTAATATCCCGAGTGATAGGTAGATGATTCCCTTGCCCCTCTTTCTCGGACTTGAGTAATTCCACTTAGATTGTACATTATATAGTTGTGTTTAACTTATTATGGTAAAACTTTTACTTACAGGGTGCGGAAGGCTAATTTTGACATGGGTTTAAAGCTTAATAACTGAATGATTTTTTGCCTCATCCTTATTATGTTTATATTTTTAAAAACTGCAAAGCATCTAGTTTGATTAAAAAAGCATCTTTTTAATGGAATTATTTTTTTAATCCAAAATGTGACATGAAATTCAAAACTCTCTTGATTTTTGTTGTGCCCAGATCTCTCAAGTACAAATAATCAAGCATGAAAAAAAGTACCAATTGCATTTAAAAATTCTGAAACTTTTTAGCCTTTATTATGAATGTTAAATGATAGCTGAGAGCAAAAATTTTTTTTATTTTTTTACAAATAGCTGAAAAATATTTGATAAAGAAAGCCACAATGTGAGAAGAATTAAGAATATCAGAAGAGAATAATTGAGTATGAAAAAAACTTTTAATCAAAATGTATTGATCAATGCCTTCCAAAAAATTATTGAATAAAAAAAAGTTAGGCTCCTAAGGCAAAAAAGCTCTCCAAATTGTCAACTCTTTACTGAATATCAAGAGGTGAGGATTTTGAGCCAAAAATACTGATTGCAAAAAAAGCTGTAAATAATCAATTTTTTTGGAAATAAATTTTTAAGGGCAATCTAGCAACAGTTGTGATTTGAAAAAACCTAAAAAATATATTAGATGATCACTAGGCTCCCTCCCAGCCATCTCCTTGTGAAAACCCACCCATTTACAAAAGTGAGCCCTGAGACCCTACTAAGGGTTTTTCAAAAGAAAGTTATTTATGAATTTAGTAGCTGACATTAGATTATTAAATTTATATTTTAACAAGTTGCTGATCACTGTTACACCCACTTTAATTTTGGGCTCAGAATTTATTGATGTTTTCCCTATTGGCAAAAACCTCAATAAAATTCCAAGTTTAATAAATTTTAGTTATTTTTTCAGGGCGTATTGTTCAGTAATGCTTACAAAATTAAATAAAAAAAGTTTGAATGCTTTAGCATCATCCCAAAAACAGTAATAACGAGAATGCTAAAGCCCTATTTTTAAAAAGCATGGCCAAGTTTCTGGCCCCGTAAAATAAAAACCTGTAAAGCTAGAAAAATTTGACAGATTAAAAAAGGAAGAATCGGTTTTTATGAATTATCCCAAAAAATTCAGCTTTATACCATGTATAGCTTTTATGTTATTTAATTTTGAAAATAAAATTTTGAAGATGTCAAAATTAGCCTTCCGCACCCTGTATATGTAGAACAATGTGAAAATGTTGTTTCGCGTAATGCAGCTTGCCTAATGGCCCAGGTGAAGCCCAAGAGTCAGGCTAAACTTATTGATCCTAAGGGAATTTATCTCTACTAGACTGGAGAACTGTATGTTTAGCGTCTTGCTCTCCAGGCATACCAGTAGAGAAAAGAGTGTCTGAATTCATTAAAGGCACAATCTTAGTGGTCCCTTTTCTGTAAGTCATGCTGGGCAAGAGTTGCGCCTGGGTTGATGCGATGGAATTCTGGCGAGTAGCTCACTTGACCACCTGACTCTTTTTTGCAAACGAGGAAAATTCATCATTGGGAAATAACCTTATTTGATCCTTCTCAAGATACAATTAAATTGTAACCTTCTCATTTCAGATCATCTCTTACATTACAAGCTAAATTTAGGTAAAGGAGAGATTTTGCGAGGAATTTGGAATACTCTCTTGGAGAACTACATTAGAGTTAACTTTTTCCCTCTTAACCCTTTCCTGTAAAGTCAAAATGCAAATGATAATGAATAGTGCTTTTATTATGTTAAAGATACATCAATCAGAGACTTCACGAAAAGAGACAACAGAGAATGTCAAGCAAGGATGGGGCACAACACATCACAAGTATTTTGAAGGGTCAGAGTGACAGCTCTTAAGAGTTGAAAAATACTCAAACAGTAGTGGCAAAATTGAGACACTTTGGTAAGTATTTCCCTTGGGTCTGTCCTCAGGTTGTTGCGGACAGTGACCTGAATAGGCGTATAGCACCATCGGTTTGAAAAAAAGTTGCTAATTATTGGGTGTGCTATATAAAACATGAAAAGGGTCAAAATTATATCTTGCTCAATAATTTTCTAGACATTTCTGTAGAAATTTTGACATGAAGATTTGAAAAATTTGCAGCATTTAAAAGTCATTTTGCAATTAGGGTCAGTTTATGAAAGAAAAGAAAGTTAACCGACCAAAACATGTTTCATTTCTTCTGCCTCAAGATTTAAAATGTGAAATGGAGAAACTTGAAAATATTTTGCATTCTAATTCTCATGGAAATGATGCTGAAAAATTTTCACTGCAATTTTTTTTATACCATGTTCTTCAAATTTTACCAACTATGAAAATGCTAATGTTTGAATATAGTCATAAAGGTTGTCAAGATATATTTTTGACCAATCCTGATTGATTTTTGTTAATTGTTTTGAATGACAATTTTAATTGACTTACCTTTTCAGTGCAACTGGCCAAGTTTTCGCTTCAATTTGCAAAATAGAAACTGAACATCTGACAAGCGACAATGAATGGCTGTCAAGTTGTTTGCAGATGAAAAGTCAATTTTTAAAAGATATTTAAGGTTGAATATAATTTACAACCTTTCTTATAAAAGATGAAACAGTTTGAATCAATTGGTAATTATAGCCCCAAAAGTATCCAAGCTTTCTAAATCTTTCCCATGGGACTTTTTATTGTGGCTAAGAGATCAAAGGTACCTGACTGGGAACTAAGATCCAACATTGTCGGTTCAATCACCGGCAACCCATGCCAGCAATTTTTCAACCCCGGATTGCAAAACAAATCAACAAGGCACTCTCAGTCAGGGTAAAGGTAATCTGCAGAGACCATGGACATCTATGGCGGGACACTGATAAAGGTGTTTATTGCGCATCAACATTCCTTATAGTCAATACAGTACAAGATTATTATTATTAACATCTAAGGTTGTGGGATCAATCCCCAGCCATGCCAGTAATATTTTACAGTAAATTGACTTTATTATGTCTTTTCACAATATTTTTATTTTTGTAATATTTCCATTTAAATATTTTACGATCAATTCAAAGCCCTTTTTATTTCATTTAACCCCTTTTCATTGATCAACATCACCTTTAATAATACCGATGATTATTCCCTTCGGGTTCTACCAACATTGCTTTCCTTCCAAGCAGTAAATATTGATTTAAATCTGATCCCCAGTACTGTATCGCCAACTTCACAGATCCAATTTATCATGTTTATTGATCTACCTTTAATGTACATAAATCCATCTTAAATAAACAGTCAGTAACTCAATGATTTTATATTCCAACCCCTATTTCTTACTATCCAAAAAGGCCAAAAAACAATAGATGAAATACACCTGATACCCATTCAATTGTAGAATGCACTCAATTTGAGTATTTTCTCATTTTACTTTTCACAATATTTTTATTTTTATTACATTCCCGTTAACTCATTTCAAGAAAGGTTTATCCTAGTCTCTCGCTCCCAAATCGCATTTCTGTGCAAGGTGTACTCGCTCCTCCAATCAGCTAGTGCTAACATGCTGATCACCCACATTAGTCCAAACTCTGATCCAAGTCTCTTCTATTTAAAAGGACTGCTATTCTATCCATCAAAAGTTCTGTATTGATTCTTTTCTTTATTGTGAAGGTCATCAAAAGGTTTTCAACTCACACTCTTCCCTTATGTTGCACAGCGAAGGTTACTAGCCACTATGCGATCACGGCCAAAACACTCTTCCCTTCTGTTCACTCTCATGGTCTCTTCTAGGATACTTTTGAAAAAAAAACTATGTTAGAACTTGCAAGTCTTTATTTCTCATTAAAGGCACACTTCAGCAGTGATATCTTTGGTCTTTTTTGTGGTTTACTCAGGCAGGAGCCAAACCTGGGTTACTGTCATAGACTTCCAGATTCAAACCTCCCTTTGAAGAGATGGGCCCTGACCTGACCCGTGGTAAATAAGAGGCCAACCTGCCTTCGATCCAAGTACTTTTTGACCTGACCTGATGAGGTTTTTTTATCCAAAGGGATAAAATTGAAAAATTTGGGATTTTTAAAGGAAATTTTTCAAATCCAAACCCAAGATGGCTTACCCAACCCAACCCGAGTAACAAAAATTGACCCGAGTCAACCTGGGTCAAAAATTTTTGACCCTGACCCATCACTATCCCTTTGTTTGTATCTCTTTGAAGCTCAGGGACACCATTTTGCTCTGTCCAGAGCACCTCACTCATAAGTTACCATCATAATTCACATTAGCTAATGCTTTCTATTTAAAATATTTTTTCTTTTTAAATTGCATCATTAAAGTTGCTAATATTTACATAATGTATAAAATCTTCTCCCATTAAAGAAAGATTTGTACTTCAAAACTTTTAATTTTGACCTCTGAGATTAATTTTTGATGTCTACTTTGCATTTCAAATATACCATCTGAGCAGACATAAAAACTAATACAATTATTTATTTGCTTAAGGCTCTTGCACATTACATCTCAATTAAAAATAATCAACATATATGTTTTGACAAGAAATGCATTAAAAAATTTAGGGGTTTTTGTGAAAGATAATATCTTCTGGACCTTTCCAAAAGTCTCAAATTACCCATTCAAATTCTTTTCAGAGACAAAAAAATAAATGGGTTAATATTTTCTTCAATAATCAAAATTTTAATGTTTGAAATTTATTGAATTTTTTGCAAGACTTTTAAATATGATGATGATAAAATTTTAGTGGTTTTTTTTTATAAAAAGTAGTGTTGAAGTCACTCAACAGTTTTTTGCTGTAAGAAAAAAGTTTTGCTTTTAAATTTTAAATTTTACCTTTTGTTCTGGTATAATTTTTCCCCAATTAAAATTTTTAAAGGGAAGATTTTGCATTTAAGATTTTGAAAGATAATAGGAAATATTTGAAACACTAAAAATGTGATGGGGGAAAACTTTTTAAATGTATGACACAAATAACAGTAAGAAAAATTTACCACTTTGTCATGGCTTAATGGAAATTTTGAAAGAATTGGGGGTGGTTTTAGTTTATACAAAAATAAATTTTACATCAAACAAAAAAGGAAATTTGTCAATGTTTCAAAATTTGATCATTTTTGAAAAAAGTAAAAGGGTATAAAGAAATGAGCATCCTTTTTTTACAGTGTATATTTTTACCCTCAAAAGTTTCCATTGCCACCTGATATCTCAAAAAACTTCCTTCTCAAATGAGAGGTCAAATGAAAAACAGTGAGGGAAAAAAAGAGTTTACTTTTGATGCATGAAAACTTGAATCTTTCACTCCTGGCTGAACTCTAGGATAGGTAAGTCCTAAAAAACTTTGAATTTTTTAAAACAAAGTTAATGAAAATAACTTATCAGGTTTGGGTTCAATTTTTCTTGGGAATTGATAATTTTCCTGATCAATCATGCCTGGACATGTAAAACTGGGTAAGGCTGGGGAGCCTGATCCTGACCCAGCACCATACCTTATTGTTTCGATGGAGATGAAGCGGGATGACATGCTGAAGCCTTATGATCCTAAGAAGTCTGTCTGGGTTCCAACGGATGACCATGGATTTAGGGAGGGTTTGTTGGAGAGTGATGATGGAACAAAAGCTGTTGTCATGTGCGGACATGAGGTATTCATTTATTTTCTTGTAACATGTACTCATATTCACATTCCTAATTCAACCTATTGCATACAGGTTGTCACTATAATAATGATAAAAATACTTTTTGAGAGTTATACAGCATGAATGACATTTTTAGACACAGAATGTATGATTTTCCATGAGGGGATATCAATTTTTTTTCATTGAGTGATGTTGATGGGGGGCTAGACAGGGTGCCAAATGCAGACCATTTTGATGCTTTATCCCCCAAGCCATTGCATGACCCCATGTACATGTTTGTTGAAGGAGGCACTTCTTAAGTTTAAAAACTTTAATTTTATTTAAAAATGAACATTTTTTTAAATCTTTGAAAGAATGCCATGTGAATTTAATGATTAAAGGTTTTCTATATGACTGGTAATATTTGTTGTTTAAGGCAATGTCTCCAAAGAGACATGCGAGAGGGGCTCGCATGGAGTCACAAGTCAAGATAGTGATGTTGTCAAGTAACCTTCACATCGTCTACCCACTTTCTATGAGCATATCCCTCTCAAAAAAATAAAAGACTTTGGTGACAAATGTCTGTGATAATTTATTGCTCTCGTGGGTCAAACATGGATAGAAAGGTTGCGTGATTAAATTAGCAAAATACCATAAACTTAAATCGAAGTACCGGAATCCGTGTGTACTATCTTCATACATTACTTCTTAAGGGTTACTTTACACAATTACAGTTAAAAGTTTATTACAGATATTTTTAATTTAGTTTCTTTTCCCATGAATGAATGCCTTGAAAAATTAATGATAATGATTTTTTGATTTTTTATTGTTGATCACCATAATTAGTGTTAATGAAGTTCTTTCTAATATGACCATTGTTCAATTGCATCCCCCTTTAAATAAAGTGTAAACATTCTTTTGGCTGGGTTTATTGGTCATTTAAATTGATATCTTTGTATTAGTCAGACTTTTAGGTTTATTGTAGAAATAACAAGTGATTGTATTTAATATGATTCATTGACTATAGTTTCATGATATATTTCAACGTCATTAAACATCCAAAATTGGGAGTGAAGAAAACTGTGGGCAGAAAAGATAAAAAAATAAAGAGTATAGGTTTTGTGACCTACATTCACTACTTACGACTAAAGATTCTACTATTTAGGACTACATTACAAAAAGCACAATATATTCGATACCATGTTGTTTTGCCCAATGCAAGTTTGCCCAATCAAGTTCACCTAATGTTAAGTTCGCCCAATGCAAGTTCGCCTAATGACAAGTTCGCCCAATATATATTGCTTACCTAACCTAACCTAACCTAACCAGACCCAACCAACCACCTAACCTGACCCTGCGGGGCTACCTACAAATTATGTTACGAATGAGTTCGTAGTAAAAACACAATAAAAATCAACACAAAAAAAGAAGAAGGGGGGGGGGTACTGGGGAATGCATTGGGCAAACTTGATTGGGCAAACTTGTATTGAACGAAAGATCCTAGACCCAATATATTCAACTTGGGATCAAAGGTCAGCACCTTGGATCAAACCACTGTTTCAAACCCTTTAACCTAATCCGCAGCCAATTAATGTGCTGTCAGGCTTTGGCTCCCCATACAAGAAATGTACTAATTATGAATCAACCTTGGGTAGTAAAAACAATTCACAAGGTTGGGAATATAGGTGGAACTTAAAACTTAATTGTTCTTCATTTAGTAATATATTCTTTTATCTTGTCATATTTATATGAAAGATGTGATGAAGGACTACGTTCCTTCCCGAATAAAAGACTTAGAAAGGCTGAACTGTAAATGATCTGCTTTATAAATTTACTGCACATAATTCGATTCAGCTGCTGATCATAAAATTACATGTGATTGTCAAACGAATGGAGCATATACTGCACGTGTTTTAAAATACTATATCTCTTATACTATATTTATCATTATCCTTTAACATTACCAGCACTTGATTGTTAACAAGCAAGATTATTTATCTTTACTTACACTAACTTATCTTTTTAGAAAAAAGTGTTCCTGTCCACTCAAGTGGGTCAAGTCAACCCACCAAAGTTTGAAAAATGTGAGGACATGGCCAACTTGACCTTCCTCAATGATGCTTCTGTTTTCCACAACTTGGAAGTTCGCTTCAAGGCCAAGCTCATTTACACCTATTCTGGTCTGTTCTGTGTTGTTGTCAACCCTTACAAGCGATTTCCGATCTACACTCAAACTGTGGTGAAGATGTATGTTGGAAAAAGGAGGAATGAGGTACCTCCGCACTTGTGGGCCATCTCCGAGACTGCCTATCGCAACATGCTTACAAACACCAAAAATCAATCGATGCTGATTACTGGTGAATCAGGTGCAGGTAAAACAGAGAACACAAAAAAAGTCATCACCTATCTGGCTCTTGTGGCTGCATCAGGCAAAAAAGCTGCCAAAAAAGTTTCTCTTGAAGATCAGATTGTTGCAACTAACCCTATTTTGGAATCGTATGGAAATGCAAAAACATCAAGAAATGATAACTCCTCAAGGTTTGGAAAATTCATTAGGATTCATTTCACGCCTGCTGGAAAACTAACTGGATGTGACATTGAGTCATACCTGCTTGAAAAGTCAAGAATTACTGAGCAGCAAGAAGTTGAAAGGTCCTACCACATCTTTTACCAGCTTCTCCAACCATTTGTTACTGATATGAAGGCTAAATGCCTTCTTACAGATGACATTTATGACTATTCTTATGTGTCACAAGGAAAGGTAAGTGTAGCTTCGATTGATGACAATGAAGAGTTGGAGTACACTGACAGCGCTTTTGATGTGATTGGATTTTCCGCTGAAGAAAAATGGAACTGTTACAAGCTCACAGCAGCTGTAATGACAATGGGTGAAATGAAGTTCAAACAAAAGGGCAGAGATGATCAAGCAGAGCCTGATGACATGTCATTTCCAAACAAAGTTGCAGATTTGATGGGAGTGAATGCTGATGAGCTAATGAAAGCATATTGCAAGCCAAAAATCAAAGTTGGAACTGAATGGGTCACTAAGGGGCAAACATGTGAACAGGTATTACAAAAATTTGAAACCATCTAAGTAAAATCCCTAATTTGCTTTCTTGTTTTAGGCAACCTATGGAGTTGGAGGAATAGCTAGATCAACTTTTGACAGGATCTTTAAGTGGCTTATCATCAAATGTAATGAAACTCTCATCGATCCAACAATGAAGAAGGCCAACTTTACTGCAGTGCTTGATATTGCAGGTTTTGAGATTTTTGAATACAATGGATTTGAGCAAATTTCTATCAATTTTGTGAATGAGAAGCTTCAACAGTTTTTCAACCATCACATGTTTGTGGTTGAGCAAGAAGAGTATGTAACTGAGGGAATTGATTGGGCTATGGTTGACTTTGGCATGGACTTAGCAGCATGCATTATCATGTTTGAGAAGCCAATGGGGATTTGGGCCATTCTTGAGGAAGAATCCTTGTTTCCCAAAGCTACCGATAAGTCTTTTGAAGACAAACTTAAAGCCCAACATTTGGGTAAATCTCCATCCTTTGCAAAACCGCAATCAAAGACAGACAAAAATGCCCATTTTGCTGTGGTCCATTATGCTGGCACGGTGTCATATAATGTTACTGGTTGGCTTGAGAAAAATAAAGATCCAGTCAATGACACTGTTGTTGATGTGCTGAAAAGGTCATCAAATAAGTTACTTGTCCTTCTATGGGAAGACCATCCTGGTCAAAGTGCTCCCCCTGAAGATGATAAAACAAAAAAGAAGAAAAAGGGAGCCTCCAAAACTGTATCCTCTGTTTATTTGGTTCAGCTAAGCGAACTTATGCACACTTTGCACAGCACAGAGCCTCACTTTATTCGCTGCATAGTGCCTAATACTCACAAGCAGCCAGGCATGGTTGAGCCTCCACTCATTATGCACCAACTTACTTGCAATGGTGTGCTTGAGGGAATTAGAATTTGCATGAGAGGGTTTCCAAACAGGATGATGTATCCTGACTTTAAGTCACGGTATCAAATTCTTGGAGCAGCTGAGATTGCCACTGCAACTGACAACAAAACAGGGGTATACGCCCTCATGGACAAAATTAGCTTCTCACGTGAGAAGTACAGATTGGGACACACAAAGGTATTCTTTAGAGCAGGAGCTTTAGCTGCCCTTGAGGAGGCTCGAGATGACATTGTGCTAAAACTTGTTCGATGGATGCAAGGAGCATGTTTTGGAATCTTTAGAAGGCGTGTTTACCAAACAAAGTTTGACCAACGAGACTTAGTCAAAGTAATACAGCGAAACTTTAGAAAGTACATGCAATTGAGAAACTGGGGTTGGTTTATTCTGATTCAAAAAACAAAGCCTTTGATTGGACAAACAAACATTGAAGAGGAACTCAGAATTCTTGAAGAAAAAGCAAATGCAGCTTATGGTGCCTACAAAGAGCAGCTTGACACAAAAGAGAGGCTTCTCTTAGAAAATGAAAACATCAAAGCTGAAAAGAAATCTTTGATAACACAATTAGAAAGTGAGCAAGGCAACCTAGGAGAGTATACAGAGCGCCAAGCCAAGGCATCTGCTCAGAGAGCAGATCTTGAAATTCAGCTGCAAGAGGCAGGTTTAAAACTTGCCTCATTGGAACAAGAAAGGATTCAGGCCTCTGTTGACAAGAAGAATCTTGAGCAACAAAATGATTTAATCAAAAAGGATATTGATGACTTGGAAAGCGCAATTCAGAAGTTGGAGCAAGAGAAAACCAACAGGGACCACACAATAAGGCATCTTAATGATGAAATAGCAAATCAAGATGAGGTGATAAATAAGCTCAATAAGGAGAAAAAACATATGGGGGAAAATAGTGCAAAAGCTTGTGAGGATCTCCTGGCAGCGGAGGAAAAATTAGACCACCTCAACAGAATAAAATCAAAACTGGAACAAACTCTAGATGAGTTGGAGGATTCATTGGGAAGAGAAAAAAGGCAAAGAGCAGACATTGAAAAGCAAAGACGAAAAATTGATGGTGATTTGAAAATAACTCAAGAGACAGTTGGAGAGCTTGAGAGGAGCAAAAAGGAGCTAGAAGCCATAATTCAGAGAAAAGAAAAAGACTTTGCAAGTTTGGGATCAAAATTGGAGGATGAGCAATCTATTGTTTCAAAAATTGTAAAAGCAATTAAAGAAACTCAAGCAAGAGTAGAGGAACTAGAAGAAGAGCTAGAGGCAGAGCGTCAAGCGAGAGCAAAAGCTGAACGGCAGAGGTCAGATCTAGCAAGAGAAATTGAAGAGTTGGGAGAACGCCTGAATGAAGCGGGTGGAGCAACTTCAGCACAAATAGAGCTGAATAAAAAAAGAGACTCAGAAGTACAAAAACTTCGAAAAGATTTAGAGGAAGCTCACATTCAACAAGAGTCAACTCTAATGAATTTGAAGAGAAAGCATCAAGATGCAGTTGCTGAGATGTCAGAACAAATAGATCAGCTTAACAAAATGAAGGCGAAAATAGAAAAGGATAGAACTCAAATAACACATGAAATTCAAGATGTGAGGTCAGCTACTGATGAGATTAATCGGTCAAAAGCATCAGTTGAAAAATCAAACAAAAACTTGCTGACAATGCTGAATGAGTTAAACAAAAAGGTTGAAGAAGCAAACCTCACTTTGGGAGATTTTGAAGCTGCAAAGCGAAAACTAGCTGCTGAAAATGCAGACCTTCTGCGCCAGTTGCAGGAGCTTGAAAACTCAGGAAATATGCTGAGTAAATATAAGATTCAACTTGTTAATCAACTTGATGAAGCCAAAAAGACTGCAGACAATGAAGCTAAAGAGCGCCATTCATTGTTGGGCAAGTTTAAGAACCTGGAGCATGAGCTTGAGGGAATGCGAGAACACTTAGAGGAGGAGTCAAGTGCAAAAGAAGATACAGTCAGGCAAGTTACAAAGGCAGCTCATGAAGCAGACTTGTGGAGACAAAAATATGAAAGTGAAGGTCTCTCGAAGGCTGAAGAGCTTGAGATGGCTAAAATGAAGCTTCAAGCAAGACTTACAGAAGCTCAAGGAGTGATTGAGCAGCTAAATGCCAAGCTTATTCAAATTGACAAAGCAAAAACAAAGCTTCAATCTGAGTTAGATGAAATGGCAGCCCATGCAGACCAAGCACACATTCTAAATAATTCAATGGAGAAGAAGGCCAAACAGTTTGATAAAATTGTCGGTGAGTGGAAGCAAAAAACAGATAGTATGTCTATGGATCTTGATGTTGCTCAAAAGGAATGCAGAAATGCATCTTCAGAGCTATTTAGAGTAAAGTCTGCCTATGAGGAGTCACTCCTTCAACTTGATGAAGTTCGTAAAGAAAACAAAAGTCTTAGCACAGAAATTAAGGATATAATGGATCAAATAAGTGAAGGAGGAAGATCTATTCATGAAATTGATAAAATTAGGAAGCGTCTTGAGGCTGAAAAAATGGAACTGCAGTCGGCTCTTGAAGAAGCTGAAGGAGCTTTGGAGCAAGAAGAGAACAAGGTCCTTAGATCTCAGCTTGAGCTGACTCAAGTAAGGCAAGAAATTGAACGTCGTATTGCAGAAAAAGAAGAGGAGTTTGAAAGTACAAGGAAAAACTTTCAGAAAGCTCTTGATGCTATGCAAGCTGCCTTAGAATTAGAGGCAAAAGGAAAATGTGAGGCAATAAGAATGAAAAAGAAACTTGAAGCGGATGTGATTGAGTTGGAAACATCTCTTGAACATGCCAATGCCGCAAATCAAGAGACTCAGAAGGCCATCAAGAGGTATCATCAGCAGATTAGAGATGCTCAGACAAGGCTTGAAGAGGAACAAAGATTAAAAGAGGTATGCAGAGACCAACTGATCACGTGTGAGAGGAAAGCACACACTGTCCAAAATGCTCTGGAGGAAGCAAGAACTCTCCTTGAACAAGCAGATCGAAGCAGGAGGCAAACAGAACATGAACTTTCAGACACCAATGAACAATTGTCAGAACTGACATGTCAAAATCAAGCAATTGCAGGTGCTAAGAGAAAGCTTGAGTCAGAAATTCAAACTATTCATGTAAGTAAACATTATGTAATAAGAAATTTGTAATGTGATTTAATGTGATAAATAATTTGTTTACAGGGAGAAATGGATGAAATGTCAAGTGAGGCAGGACTTTCAGAGGAAAAGGCAAAGAAGGCAATGATTGATGCTGCTCGTTTGGCAGATGAGCTTAGAAATGAGCAGGAATTAGCCCAACAATTTGAAAGAGAGAGGAAATTATATGAATGCCAAGCAAAGGACCTTCAACACAGGCTGGATGAGTCTGAGTCCAATGCTCTCAAAGGAGGAAAGAAAGCAATGAATAAAATGGAGAGCAGAATCAGGGAGCTAGAGTCTGAGCTGGATGCAGAGAACCGTAGACAAGCCGATGCACTTAAAAACTTAAGGAAGTCTGAGCGTTACATCAAAGAATTGACATTTGCGTCTGATGAGGACCGTAAGAATCACGAAAGAATGCAATCTCTTTTGGATCAGCTTCAATCAAAGATCAGGAGTTTCAAAAAGCAAATTGAAGAAGCAGAGGAGATTGCAGCTCTCAACTTGGCAAAGTATCGCCAAGCTCAGGTTGGATTGGCTGATGCAGAGGAAAGAGCTGATCTCCAAGAACAGGCAGCTGCTAAATTGAAGGCCCGAGGAAGGTCTGCTTCCATAGGACCAAAGGTTAAGAGACAAATAGAAAATCAATTTGCAACTTTTTGATTCCAGTAATGAAGAATTTTTTATTGTTTCAGTAAATATCTTCAAGATTGGACCAATAATCAGTCTTCAGTAGTGAAAATGGTATTTAGTAAACAAGCAATTGAAAATAAATTTTATTAAGAGAATATTTGCATATTTAACCAACAAAGATATAAACAGGGAATTGGTAAAAATATTAAACCTTTGAAAATTAACGCAATTCTGAGCTTTCTTGACTTCTTAGCTCTTGAATATCTTCAAGCAATGAAACCCCAGTCCAGGATTTTGGCCTCAACCGACCTGCATTAGACCTTGAGGATCTTGCCCAATGAAACTGGTTCTGGCTTGGAGAGCTTGGGTAGAAGTTTTGAAGGTTTCTATTGAGAGAGAAACAACTTAATTTAAACAGAATTATGTAGATAAATACTTAAACCAGACCTTAGATTATTCTTTCCAAATCCAGAAATACTTTTGAGCTGATATTCTAAAGAAGACTGACATCTCCTAAAATAAAATATTGGACAGATTCAAAAACTGGTATTGCTATAATATAGTGGTTAGGGTAACTGGCTGAAGAGCCAAATCAGAGTACAGATTAACCTCACACTATGCCAACAATCTTGCAACCTAGATTGTAAAAATCAGTCTGGATAATGATTTACGAAGTGGAAAACGTCAATTCGTCTAATGACAGTTTGCCTAATGTCGGTTCACCTACGACACTTCGCCTATTATTGGTTGGCCTACTATGTCTGCTTGCTTAATGTCTGTTCGTCTAACTGGCTATTCAGTTCATGGCTATGTTAGTTCATTCGCCTAATGACAAAGATGTTGGCAGTCTCCCATGTCCAGCAGAGTAAGGGAGGGGGAAACATGCCCCGCAAGATTATGAAGGGGGAAACACGCATCGATAAGGTTAGGTTAGCAATAAATTGTTAGGTGAATAGTCATTAGTCGAACCATCATAGGGGAAATGTCCGTTATATGAAAGATCATTAGACGAATCAACATGGTATCTTATGAAGAGGTATTGAAGGGGTGAAAGGGTTGCGTGTCGGAGTGGTCAAAGCCATATCTAAGCAGAAAAGTATTTTTGTGCAACGGATAGCTTTGACTCGGGTATTTTTTGACCTGACCTGATGTGATTTTTTTTGACCTGATGGTAAAAAATTGAAAAATTTAGGATTTTTGGGGAAAAGTTTTCCAGGCCAGGAGGTGGCTCACACAATATGACCGGGGTCAAAAATTTTGACCCAGATCCATCCCTACTATAAGTTCAAATTTTTAGACCAGGGGAGAGGAGAAAGTCAACTTGATTATGAGGATTTTTCATCACAGTTTGTCATCAAAAGTCTTTCTTCTCTGTTAGGAAGGCTTTGGTGCACACAACTTTGTCTTAAACCTTTTACTGATAATTGAATTAAGGATCCTTCAAAGTTGTTGGGTTGCTGTGGTCTAGTGAAATGGTTTCAAGCTGGGGATTGGAGGGTTATGGGTTCAAATTCTAACACCTTCAGGCAACCTTTGACCCCAGGTAATAATATTAACATCATATTCAGCAAGGAAAAAAGTTTGTCTTACATGATTCATTTTGCCAGACATATCTAAAAAATGGCTCACTTCATCCAATCAAGCTGGAAATCTGGGAGTTTGGGTTCAAACCCTGGCACCTCCAAGCAGCCTTTGACCCCAGGTTGGCTAGAAAAATAGCAAATATTCCCAGCCATGGTGTGCCTTTATAGTGATGGGTCCGTTTCAAAAATTTTTGACCCGGGTCCAGTCAATTTTTTGTTGCTCAGGTCGAATCATCTATCTTTGGTTTGGGTTTGGATTTGGAAAAATTTCCAAAAAACTCCTAAATTTTTCAATTTTTCCCATCAGGTCAAATATATCTCATCGGGTTGGGTCAAAAAGATGGGTCGGCCTCTTATTTACTGCAGGTCAAAAGTATGCTCGGGTCAGGTCAGGGCCAACTAAATTGGTAAGGCATACTTTAAAATATTTTTAAAAATCATCCAATTTTTAAGGTTTCAATATGGGCCAAGCATAAATATGTAATCACAAGCTATAAAAACTCTTAAAAAGGCAAACCTGTTTTTGGCACTGAATTGTTTTGATTTACTTTGCATCACATATGCTTCAGTAAATGGTAGATGAAGATTTTTGAGTGAAACTTCATGGATATCCAATAGAATAGAATCTATCTCTGAATCTGAGTGACTTTCATTATGGTCAACTAAAATGTAAAAAATCAATAAGAAAATTTGTTTGAAAAAATAAGATCTACAAATTAAGTAGACGGGTATTTTTTGCGCAAGAAAAAATACCTAACCACCACCTCTCGAAGATATAAGGCATAGCTAATTCAAATTAAAACCTAAAGAAAGTTTATAAAATAACATTTTTAGCTTAATGTTTGAACAAAAATCTTATTTTATAAACTTTTCTCTAGCTCTAAAATTGTAGGAGCTATTAAAGACGTAAGTTGAAGACCATTTTTGCCCTTTTAGCCATTTTTTGCTGTTTTTTGCCATTTTAAAATGGCGTTGCCGGTTCATTCAGAGGCCAGAGCAGTTTTTTAATTACCTTAACTTCAAGACATAATATCAACAAACTTATAAAACATAAAATATTCACAATGAAATTTTCTTTCCAAAAATTCAAAAATATGCTCAATAGCACTAGTGGTTATAGAGTTCTTAATTGCCCATCCCCTGGTCAAAATTTTGGGGAAAAAATGTGAATTTGAAAAAAAAAGTTTCTCTTTCCAAAAACCTAATTATTCTATCTAGCACAAAAACTCAGGGAGGAGTATTATTTCAAAGTTATCAACTCTGATCCCTAAAGAAAAGTGTCAATAAAAAACATTAAAAAATGCTTAAAAGCGTTAGCCTTATGATTTTTCTAAACTTGCCGCTCGCTTAGCTTGCTGGCGGATTAAATATTCTAACCTAGATACTCATCTTTGAATCTATAAGCTGGAGTTTCTTCATACAAGTAGTCTTCAGTCAGATTGCCTTCATCTTCATCTTGAGCTGATGAGAAACTAGATTCCAGAAATTCTTGAGATACTCCAAGTGACTTGAGAAATTGTTTTGACATTTTTCTTCCTACTAATTCTTCATGATTATTGTCTTGGTCACTGGGTAACAATCTAACATTGGACTGGTCTTCATCTATTTCTCTGCTGCTGGAATCTGTAATTCCATCTTCATTGCATTCTTTTTCATCATCAGACTTGAAATCCTCTTCATCTTCAAAGTCATTTTCATAATGATCCTCTTCAACTTGAAGTTTTAATTCTCCTTGCTCTGGACTATCTTTGATATTAATTTCAAAAGTATCAAGGTTTTGATGCTTTGAATGGTCATCATCTTCAAGCTGACTTATTCTCTCACACATTTCCATAAGACTTGAATAACTACTTGTTGCTAGATCCTCATCATCATTTAGAATATCTACTTTGAAGTCTGGTGAAACAAAAACCTCTGAAATCTCAGGCTCTGCAATTTCAAAAGAATCTCCCAAGCTTTTCATACTTCTTAGCTTAACTTTCTGCCTCTGAGGTTCTGAAACTATGAGATGATCTGAACTTGATTGATTGGTTGACATTGCTTTGACCTCTTGGTCAGTTGGACCAATAAAATTGTCTGATCTCTGAGGAGAATTTTCACTTGATTCAATTGAAGGATCATCTCCAACATCACTAATAGTGATTAAAGGGCATATTTTTGTTTCTAAGGGTCAAAATGAATAACATTAACATTAAAGTAATCATATGACTTTTGGAAGTTCTAGTTGGCAATGATAAGACTGTCTAAACACACAATGAGCAAAATCTTAATAGTCAAAAAATTCAAATTGTAGATGGGCTGATAAACGAGAATACAAGAAATTGCCTGTCCCAAAATTGCCTATTGCTAAATTGTGTACCCCTAATTTGCCTACCTGACAAATTCGCCAACCTCGTACATAAGATTATCAAATCACAAACCTGATGAATTTGCATATCCATTAAGATAAAGGCCCAGGCCTCACTTGGGCCTTTATGTCTTACTTTGAGGCCTTGAAGGGTTAGATTGGGGGGGGGCCATAATAGCCCCAGAGGATTAGGTTAGGTGGGATAAATAATGCTGCAGGGTTAGGTAAAGTCAGAAATAAAATACCCCTGTAGTATAAGGTTGGGGGTTCAAAGCCCCACAGGTTCAGTTAGAGGGCTTATGTTATGTTTTGTTATGTTAGATTAGCAATGAAATACCCCCATAAGTTGCGTCATATCACACGACTTCATGCCACCATGCTTCGGCATCTTATGTACTGGGTGAGCAAATTTGTCAGGGAAGAGAATTCATCAATCTCATGTTCATGGAAGGCAAATTCATAGATAAGCAAATTAGTGATGGGCGATTTAGTAGTAGGTAATTTTGTGGGTAGGCGATTTCACCTATTGTCACGGTTTTGCCTGATTTACATGTATATGTAGATAGCCCAAAAAAGGATCTCGGCACTTTTGTTACCTTATCACACAACCTCTCTTTCCACTTTTGATTCCCAAGTACACTTGATCACTGAGCAGTTGGGAAATGGATGGATTCATGTTAGAAAAGAAGCTTCTATTATGAACCAGCCTGATGGCCTGTGGCCAGACTGCCTTACGCTGTTTTAGTTTGGCCTGTAGCCATCCAGACACTTTCAACCCTTCGGGATGAGTGCTACCTGATGCTGTGTTTTGGTTGGCCTGCGGCCTACTAGATGCTCTCACCTCTTCAATGTGAGTGCTACCAAAACAAAAGACAGACAGACAGACTGACTCTCTATTCTTACATATATAGATAGTGAATTTCAACAATCTAATCAATGCCAATGGAAAAATAATTGACTCTCAAATTACCTTCAGCCTTTTTGACTTGATCTACCAAACTTATTTGCAGAGACAACTTTTGAATGATCTTTTCAGTCAACTCATCCAAGTCTGGTGAAGTGTTGGTTCCTTTCATTTCTGAAAAGGCTTTTTTTATATTTGTATCAAAGATTGACCTTTTAAAGACATTTTCAATACCTTTTTCAGTATTGGTTCCAACAGATTTTTGTATTGATTTCACTAATACTTTGTCTAATTCTTTTCTGACAGAGTAATGAATAGCAGAAAATCCAGGCATCATATTTGACTTATTTACAAAAAGCTGATATTAAGTTGAAGTTTAGAAATTATATGTCTGTTTCATTACCTGGTTGTTGTCATTTAGGTAATCATCAAACTTTCCAGCAATGTAATATCCCATTTCATGGTTTTTTCTTTCAGCATTAGCCTTGACTTTTTTAAAACCTTTAAATAAATTTTATATTTGAAACATTTTCATTACATGAATAGATACTTTTTCACTTTATCAACTTGCCCTAAACCGTGTTATTTTTTGACCCGACCCAATGAGATTTCTTCTGACTCTAAGGGAAAAAATTGGGGGTTTTGGGAGGAAATTGACCCAACCAAGCCCGGGCCTAAAATTTTTGACCCGGACCCATCATTAATTTAAAGCGCTCAATTCATAAGATCTTCACTTTAGCAATATTTCAATGCCAATTAATTTTTCAGTTTTTTTCACATAACCATACTAAACTCATTTTGAGACAGGTTCATCCCTTTTGATCTCAAGGCAGCATTACAGCGCAAGGTGTACTCACTCCTCCAATCAGAGATTGCCAACCTGTTGATCACCCAATTGGTCCCAACTCTGATTCACCTATCTCCTGTATAAAGGGCTGTCGTTCTATTTTAAACCAGTTCAACATTGATTTTTGCAAGTCTGGGAAGGTCATTACTGGGCTTTCACACACACTCTCTTATCCCAACTAAAACACTCATCAACTCTTTGACAACTATAATCTGGTGTTATCCTTTAATAATGCCGCTTGCTATTCTGATACTAACCACATTCCTGTCCATTAAGCTTGGCTATACCCACTCTGACCTCCGGAACTTTTGGACCAACAAAACCATTGATGTGTGTTTAATGTGTGTAAACCTGCCTCTTCCTCAAATATACAGATAGTATCTCATTGGTCATGTATCTTGACATTTAAGTCTCCTCACCTCGATTTACCATATTAGGAAAGATAATCTCTTCACTTTTTGAAGATTTCTCAAGAGAGACAAAGAAGTCCAAACTTGGTCTTGATCTCCTCTTCTTCTTTGACTTTTGGTTAAAATTTGCAGAAGAAACTGAGTATGGAAATCAATTTAAGTTTAAAACTTGATCAAATGAAGTTTTTAAAATTACCTGCAGGTTGTTCTGTGGATATAATTGATGTTTCCATTGGAATTTTATACTTTCCAGATTCAGCAAATTTTGGATTTTTTGATCTGGAATCTTGGTCTTGTGTAATAATTTCTTTGGACATGTTTCTCACAGAAAAATCAATTTTTTCATTCACTTCAATGGATTCAGGATTGTTAGTTCTGGACTCTTCAACATCATGACTTGGCTGCTCAACAACTTCTTTCTCCTTCATTTCTTGACTTTCACTAACATTCAAATTATCAACTTTTGAAGCAATTTTGCTTGTTCCCAAATTCTCAATCAAATTTTCATCACATGAATCAGTGTTTTTGTTTTCTATGGACTTAGCAACTATTGAAGCTTTTTCACTATCAACAATATTCTTTAGACTTGATTCTACTTCCATATTCTCAACTAAATCATTAGTAACAATATTGCCAATGATGCTATTGTATGTATTCAGCTCTTCAACATCTTGATTTTGTATATTCATGTCTCCATCTGCATATGTTTCAAGCTTCTCAACCCAATTACTTTCACAACGTCCAAATTTCTGTGCAGCACTTTTTGTGGCTTGATTTTCACAAATCAGGTCATCATTAAATGTTTCACACTGATGAGAAAGGTTCACTCTGGGCTCTTGATTCACTCTCATGATGATTTCTTTTTCTTCCCCCTCTTCCACAATTCCAAAATCCAAATTACCATTTTGTAATTCCAACTCATCATCTTGCCCTGACTTTACTTGTTCATCTGGTTTTCCTGTAGAGTAAAATGACTTTTAGAGTAAATCTATATGTCGATCTGATACTTTTTATCAGATATCCTTTTTTGTTGTCCCATTTTCTCAATTCTCGAATTTCTCTTTTCTCGAAACTTCTCGAGTATTCCATTTGAGATGTCTCTACCTATGAACTATTCTTCATTTATGATATCCTATTTCTAGAATGTTCTTTATGTTGTATATAAAAAGTTTCCCTTCTTTTGAATAAACAGAAAGTATCTAAATAACTTATTTCCTTCGCCGGACCTCAGCAATAACCCCAACCACAAATCTACTAAACTTTATCGCCTTTCAACTATATTTTCAATTTAAGTTGTATTTTTACTCAAAATATTGAACCAAAAACTCAATGGCTATTTTAATCAACATGCCCTTTTGTTGATCAACAGCTTTAGCTGGCTCTATCTTTAAAATGATATCGCCTTCTATTACTTATGTACGCTAGTAACATTCCTGTCCATCCAACGGTAAATATTGGTACAAGCTTGACTGATAATTCTGCTTGAACCTCCAGACCACTAAAATCATTGGTCCGTGTTTTATGTTTGTGAAACCCGCCTTTTCCTCAAATAAACAGTTTTTATCTCATCAGTCTTCTCACTGACTTGATTTACCATACTATGATATAGCTAGCAGTTTAGGAGCGGCTAAGCCTCCCCCTTTCCACACACCCCTCAGAGTGACAATCTGCTATAATAGTCGACATTTCATGAATTAGTAATTAATCTTTTGTCATCAGATCTAATATCTCTATAAGTATCTTTTTTGTGTTATATCTAAAAACCGCATACTCAGTACTTTTCTTTCTCAATATAATTTGATCAATGTAAAGCCAATCCAGCACCCCAAGTTGTGGGGTGCTGGGTTGTGTCATGTATACCGAAGCAAAATTTTTGTTTGAAAAAAAATAGTGAAATGAAGCTTGACCGCCAATTCTGATGGCCAGAACTTCCAGACCACAGAATTCACGAATCCGTTTTAAATGTATATAAACCCAACTCTTTATCGTATATACACATAGTATCTCATAGGTCTTATTTCTTGACGTTTAAATCTCCTCAACTTCATACCTGTATCAATTATGTCATTGAAGAAATTATTTGGAACTCCTTGAGGTCTTGGAATCTCAATCAGGATTTCACTTTCAACATCTGGAGCTTTCAAAAAAAGACTTTTTGTCAGAACTGTTTCAAATGAAGGCTGAAAGAAATTACAGGTTTGTTTAGAAGGTAACATTTTTTCAACTTCTTCTTGGCAATTTTTTTCAACAACAATTTTGTCTTCTGGATCAAATTGAAGAGCATTTTTGTCCCTTTCATCATCATCATCACAGTAGACAACCGAAATTTCATCACTTTCTTTTTCTAAAATTTCTATTTCTTCACAATTTTCATCAGATTTGACACTAAAAAATGTTCTTGGCTGAGGTATTGGAGGTTTAACATGAACTGGAATTTCTGGCTCAGCATTTTTCCAATTTGTTTTGTCACTAAAATCAAAATGGCGGATGGCTATGCAGAGCATAATTTCATTGATTGAGAGATTCAGATGAAGTTTTTCAGTCTCATTAGTTTTACACCAAGAGTAAAACATTCTTGACTTCTTCAAAGTTTCTTCACTGAAGCTTTTGTTCATGATCTCATGGGCTCTGGATTCTTGGTCAAGTAGAGCTGCTTTCCAATATGGCATATCTTGAATTCTCACATTTGTTGTGGTTTCATTTTGAAATTGGTCTGGCTTTAAATTTTCATAGCTAGAAAAATTTTGAATAGGCAGGGATCAAACACACAATAGCTTTCTGTAGGTTAGCAGCCAAAACAGGGTAACGGTGTTGTAATACTGAAGCACACAACCTACTTTTAAACGAGTGGCCATTGAGGCGGGTCAGGGAAATTGCCGCTTGGTGGAGTAACTGTTGCTAAGTGGGACAACAAACTTTGACTACCGGGTTCTAAGACAAAAATATGTGATTCACAGAAACCTATTGACTATGGCGGGCCTGCAAACTCTGATTGCTCTTACCACCTCTGCCCCATTTGGAGTGTAGGAATGATTAACAGCCTATGCTGATTTGTGCAAATTCTCTAAAATATCAAATAATGACAATGCCATGTTGTGTAAAAATTGGAAATGGTTAATTATTATTGCATGAAGGGTTGCAGTACCCATGGAGGTTTCAAGCTCTCTACCGTCATCTGTAATTTCAGAGGTTTAGTGATCGAGAATATCTGCTCCCGTTCTTGTTTTTGTCCTGGAACCTGGTAGTCAAAGTTTGTTGTCCCACTTAGCTACAACTGAACCACCAAGGTGCAATTTCCTCTCACGCCTCATTACACTTAATTACAGGGTTAGAGCGTGTTGTGAATGTTTTCCAAAAATAAAACACGCTTTCCTTTAGAGTTCTATTCATGTAGCTGACTTTCATAATTTACAATTCGATTGCTTTCAAAGGTAAAAGCAACCAAGAATGAAAGGCGTAAAGGCATTCAATTGCTGAGCATGAAAGGGGAATCATAGAACCAAGGCATATAGAGAAAGATTCCAAAGAAAATGCAAAACCTAACAAGTACTATCAAGAGATTTACGTTAACCGCTTTGACACTGCAACCCTCCACCCTCCATCAAGTTGAAATAGTTTTTACCTGTGTTCTCTGTTTAGAGTTTCCTCTTCATCACCATATTTTGCCAAAAGATAATCCAAGCTTGATTTCTTTGGCATTGGGGCTGGGTTTTTCTTAAATTTATAAGCTTTTTGAACAAAGTAGTCAGATAGTGTCAATTCCATTCCATCTTTTACACTTTGCCACCTTTTTAGGATTAGCCTTACACGTTTGTCAATCTCTGGGGCCTCTGGACAGCCATAATCAGTGAAGATTTCAACAATAGCATCTGCTGTCTCAACTCTATCTGGCAAATTTTCCAAGGCTAATGCTGCAATCTCCAATAGTTCATCTCTCCAAAGATTGCTAACTCTGCTAATCAAGGTGATGGACATCAATATTTTATAGAAGGATGATTGTTGAGCTGGATTTTCAGAGCTCAAAAGCTCATTTAAGCATTGCCTGTTGTCCAAGATTGAATCTATGTTTGAAACTGTTTCTAAAATTTTCTCACTGTCATGGATGATGCATTGTTTTAGCAGCTTGAGGGTTCTTTTCATGTTGAAAGTGACAAATTCAACTTGTTGGACATCTTTGTAAGTGTTAGGATGAAGATTGGTGGAAGATAAAGCTTCCAAAGAAGATTGCAAAAGGGTTGACAGATAATCATTTAAACTGGTTGATAATTCAGGAACCAAATTTGCAATTTTTGAGATCAAAGCAGTGTCCAACTAGAAATCCAGATGGAAACTCAATCATTCATTTATAATATTTTGCTTAATTTTACCTTGTGGATTTGTTGATTGAAAATTCTACAGAAGAATGAAGCATTGAAGTCAAGATTAGCTTTCCTATCCATCAAATGGTCCAAGTAGGCAAAGAATATTGGAAGGGTAGGATTATAACTTTCCCTCATACAAATGAAAGTTAGTGTTTTGAACTGCTGAAGTTGCAATAGTAGGTCCACAACTGTCTCTAAAATTTCTTTAATTTGAAAAGTAAGCAATAAGGGTGCTATGAAGATTGGTCAAATCTTAATTTGAGGAATTAACTTTTAACCAAATCATGACTCGACAAATCACTCTTTGTCAAAAAAGGTCCGGATTTACAGGCCCAAACCTGAAAGGCTCATCATCCAGGGCAATTTTAATGCTAACCTAAGCTAAGCTTCAGCCCTGCAGGGCATTAATTTGTCATCCAGGCTTAACCCTGTGGGGCTTATCATCTTGGCCTAACGCGGGCCTATTTTATGGGCCTATAACCTTATTAAAACCTCTAATTCTGGGCCTAACCGAGCTGATTTTGATGAATTTGGATATCAGTAAAAAATGCCAATCAACAAATTGTAAATGTGGTAACAAGTTAGTTCGACAAATTGTGATTTGGCCAATCTTCATAGCAACTATTCTGCCCAAAATAACCATCACATGTGTTTTCAATCCATTGTATTTCTATACTGAATCTCAAAAAAACATTACATTAATGATGCCAATCCATCGTTTGTAGGAAAATACAAGGTCAGAAGGCCTGTAGCATTAGAGCCTTATCGAAAGATAAAAAGAGAGGGTTTTGCAATGATACTATATGATCTTTCACCTAATGCAAGTTTGCCAATACCAGTTTGCCAACCATGCAACGGCAAACTCATCAAATAGCCCTAATGTAACCTAACCTAACCTGATCCAAGAAACCTCCCAAAGCATGTTTCCCCCTCATCTATTCCAACCAACCCCCCTTTTTAAGCGAAAGGGCATTTATTGCTAACTTAACCTAACCTGACCCAACCAACCCCCCAAAGCATGTTTCCCTTCCAAACCTGAAGGGCATGTTTCCCCCTCATTTATCCCCCTTCCTAACTCTGCGGGTTAGGAAGGGGGAGTTCATGTTAGTAGTTCGTAGTTCATAGTTCTATGAGTCGTAATTAGTAGTTCGCGAACTTGCATTAGGTGAAAGATCCTTAACCCTTTTGTGATACAATATAGTATGCTTACTAAGAATAGAATGAAATGCATATCTTTTCAAGAGAATTATAACTCTTACCTATTCTTCTGATAAAGTGGGCATTTTCCAAACTCTTAACACTCTCACCAATAAAGGAATCATTGGATGAAGTGTTTTCAATATCCTTAAAAGGTGTAGGTTGAAATGCAGAAGGAATTTTACAACTTCCAAGTATGAGAATCTCAGTTTGAATTTTCACAAATGAGGCCTCAAGGACTTCCATTGCATCAGGAAGTAAATTTTCAAAAGACCAATTTAAGAAGTTCAAGATGAGACTTTCTTGATCTAAAACTTGAAACAAAAAATAGTTCAGTAGATATGGATTTTTTGCTGAACAATGTAGAACCCTCCACAAGCCACTTTAGCGTTAAGAATAAGGATTGCTCAAATAAAAATAGTACCCTAGAGGGCTCAGTCAGGGTGAGGGTATACTGAAATATTTCCATAAACATTTGATGTTTCATAATTTTTTTTGGGACCACCATATCAAGTTTTTAAGCATGGCGTAACAGGGTAACCTTAATGGTTTGGTGTTTAAGCGTCACAAAAAATTTGCACCCATCAAATTAGCTCTACTGATCAATTTTTCTTCAAAGAAGTTGTTTGTAAGAGACCTCAATCAATTGCTTTTGCTGAAGTCATAAAGAGGTACCCCTGAGGACACCAAAACCTAGACTCCAGGGGTTCAAATCAGTCTCCTTGTGAAGCAGACCACACACCAAATTCAATTAAAATGGGATCATTTTTAAATCAAAAACTAAAATGACTTTGATACCAAGCCATTGTTCTGTGTGCAACACCTAAGACCCTGTAACTCAGTACCCCCAAAATATACTCTTTGAATGTTTTGTTGCGTATAGATGTGGAGTCTGTGAATCAAATCGCAGCTACTTATCTTTAAAACTGTGGGACGAGATATAGGTGACAGACAGACCCCCAAGACTGACCACAACCCCTAGCGCCCTATATGTGCGCGTATAATCTAACTCACCACTCGCTTTGCTCATGGAGGATCATATTCCCCAAAACTTTTACAACAAAAAAATTACCTTTGTATTGGTATAAGCAATACAAAACTGAATGGGACAGCTTGGTGTGTTTAGAAACATCAGTAGATTCTAGAATTTCTATTTTCCACTCTTCAATAGCTTTGTCAAAATTTCCATGGAGAAATTCCAATGTTCCTTGACTCAAAACTGTTTGTTGTAAATCTTCAGTTCTTACACCTCTTTTTACAGCAACTTTTTCAAGTAATTCTAAAACTTCATCAGGTGCTTTCAACATCAGTAATTTTGTGTGTAGAATGATGAAAATTTTGAAAGATTTCTCTGCATTTGTCATCAAGAGGTCAATTGATTTGTTGAGAAGATTTATGATTCTCTTGCAAGAATGAAAATCAGTTTCTAGAGAGATGACCTAAATATATAAACTATTTTTGTGGAAATTTTGAAATGATTGAAAATGTAATTACTTCCAACATGGATGCAGTGGTTGTCTCTAAAAAGTCTGCAGAGCAACTAGCATAAGTTCTGTAAGTGTCCAAAAGGAAAAGATTTGTAATTTCTTCAATCCAGTTGGTTGAAAGCAAAAAGCAATCCTGAAAAAAATGAAGTTACACCATATATTTAATGTCCAAATAAACACCCAGCCAAGACAATTTTAATGCCAGCGAGCAAAGCGAGTGGCGAGTTTAGAAAAATCATGAGCTAGTGGTGTTTAGTGGATGTCCGTCTGTCTGTGATGTCCATATTAGGGCTCAATAGGGCTCAGAGGTGTAAACTTTGAATTACATCTCCTCCCTCATTTTTGTGCTATTTGGAATTCTATTCCTGTCATCTCATTGTCCTTTTCCTCCTTCTTTCACTTTGACACATATTTATTTGACTGTGGTTGTCAAATCTGCATGGGATATGCCTCCACTTGGCGCAGAATGAAAACAACCTATTGGTTGGCTAAATATCCCTTAAATCCTTATTCCTTATATCTTCAAGAGCTGGCAGTTAGGTAGGATGTGCAATAAAAAATACCCGTCTACTTAATTATTACAGTACAGCCATATTTTAATATCTTTATGGTAAATCGAGGTGTTTAGATTTGAACGTCAAGAAATAAGACCGATGAGTTACTAACAGTTTATTTGAGGAAGAGGAAGGTTTATTTACATCAAATGGTTGCGGTGGTTTCAAAGTTTGGCCAGTTGTACCAATATATTACCATTGAAAATGGAAAGGAATGTGGCTAGTATCCAAAGTGAATCGTTGACGGTATTATCAAAGGATAATGCCAGATTCAAGTTGAAATAATTAAAAAGGGTGTGGTGATTAAATTGCCATTACCAAATAATCTGCACTATAAACTCAGGCAATGAATTACTAGGGTGAATCATTTTTATCATAGTCACTTCACTGCATTTATGATGTGCTGTAGTCTGGAGTGTGAGCCATGGTTGTGTGAGCAGGTAGTACAAACCCATTGACGACCTTACCAATCATGAAAACAATCTATGCTGAATAGTTTATTGGCCTAACAGCAGTGAATACCAAAAAAACACCATTTTGGATCGCAAAACCTCACTATGTGAAATCCTTATTGATGCGGAAGACAATTTATTTATTGAGGGCCAGCTAATAAATTAAATTGGAGAATAAATATCTCTAAAGATGTGCCCTGACCTGACCTGAGCATACTTTTGACCCACAGTAAATAGAGGCCAACACGTCTTTGACCCGGGTTCTTTTTTGATCCAAAGGGAAAAATATTGGAAAATTTGGGATTTTTAGGGGAAATTTTCCAAACCAAAACCGAAACCTAAGATGGCTGACCCGACTCGGGTCAAAAAATTTTGACCCAGACCCATCACTACTTACCTCTTTTGTTATTGATTCAGGCTTATTGGTGACAAGTTGATTAAAAAGGGTCCAGCATCTTGATAAAACTTCAACCAATTTAGACTGAATCTCATTGTCAGTGGTTTGTAATCCAATAACAAAAAGGACCAAAGAGCGAAGACTTTCCAGGGCCTGATTCCAAGACAATCTTCAATTATAATTATTACAAAGAAATTATATAGCTAGGCTTTTTACTTGAATGAAGACTTTTGGAGTGTCACTGGGCAAATCTTTGTAAAGTTTCAGTATATTTTCATCACTTTCTTCAAATTCATTCATTTGCACAAGATGTTGATCTACAGGATTTTCAGTATTCAATCTTAGAAATCTTGAAACAAATCTTGGCAAAGGTTTTGATGATTTCCTGTTTTGGATAACATTCTTCTTAGCATCTCCAACATCCCTGCAAAAATTAAAATGAAAGTTCAGTTAAGTTAATATATTAAATAAGCTTTGAATTTGAAATGGTCTAATTTGGAGTTTCCTTTCATTATGAAATTAAGTGAAGGGGTACTTTTTGTGCAGGGAAAAATACCTAACCCTCCCCAGCAACCTACCTATTTAAAGAATTCTCGGCTCTGTAAATTTTAAAGCTAGAGGAAAGTTTATAAAACAACATTTTTAGATAAATGTTCAAACAAAAAAATTTATTTTATAAACTTTTCTTTAGCTTTAAAATTATGGGACAGGAGCTCAAATATCTCAGCTTCTAGGCAAAACATCAAAATTCTGATCAATTACTTTGGAGCCATCTATGTAAGGATTATGCATGCAAATTTTCAGGCCTCTAGCTTTACTTGTTTTTGAGGAGAATGAGGGGACAGACCCGAGTGTGACGTGATCCATATACAAAATTTCTAAACTCCAACCTTAGCTTCGCTTACTTCATTTCTGGAGGGATAACTAAATGTGTTTTTATGTTTGACCTATTACATTGTCTTACAGACAAAAATTAAAAAAATATCTTGTTCCAAATAAACAATTTAGTCTCTTAAAGTCTTTTATTTAGAAAAAAAAGGCACTCATTTCTTGACCTTTTCATTTAGAAAAACCCTGATAAGATTTGGTTATTTAAAGTCTTACCAAAAAGAAGGGTGAGTTTTGCATCTATCCACCAAAATTGATGACTTTGTTGAAAGCAATTTTGCATATGAAATGCAATCCTCAAACTTTTTTGGGATTTGAAAGTAGCAATAACTGAGGCCATTTGAAATAAAAATCTTTCCATTTGATTCACTGACAAATGGAAAACTAAGAACCAAATCTGTAAAAAATAAAAATTTCATTTAACTTATCAAAATTAATAAAACTATTTGTAAAATGGTGCTTTGAGTTTTTCCCGAATACGGTTTTCCCAAATGCAGTTTTCCCAAACAGTTTCCTGAATTCATTGTCCCAAAAAGAAGAAAAAAAGAAAAACTATAGGTTATGTATTAGTGAAGTATCCTGACTAAAAAAATTGACTGTATACAATAAATGCATAAAATAAGGATTCTTGTGATTCACCGTATAATTTGGGAATCATCGACAAATTTTTGTAAGTGATTGTTGAAAATAAAGGAATAAAATAAATTAACAAAATTTATACGCTTTAAATCTGTAGCTGTTGTGTGACTTTTCCCATCTATATTCCATCTGTTAGCAAAATCACAAAATGGTGCCCCACTTTTTCTGTCAGGGTAACTCATAATTTAAAAAATCTGGAGAAAATTCCTGAATCAAGAAAATGCAATCATGAAAACTGCATTCTGGAAAACCCCGTTTGTGAAAACCGCATTCGGGGAAAACTTGTAGCCCCTTGTAAAATACCATTTGGAAAAAATGATTTTAGATTCATGGCCTTTTCTGGACTCATCTGAAAGTTTTGTATTGAAACCATTAGCCTTGATCCAACTCTGTCGAAAATGATGAGGTCAAAGGAGGCTGTCAAGCAGATGATAAGAAGCCCAGATGCAGTGAAACACATGGAACTAAAGTTAATGTTTAAATAGATTTTAAATTAATTGGCGTTTTGCATTTTTCTACAGTGCGCCTTGCAATACAGCGATCATTTTTAAGGCACACTAGGCGGTTTTTTGGGTAGGCGACTCCGGGCGAGAGTCAAACCCTGGCTGCTCGGATGGAAATCCAGCGCATAACCTACGTGACCACCCTGACTCCTCTGACTTTTTTTACCTGATTTCCTTGTCCTCTATTGTTTCTGTTGGAAAAATGTAATCATCCAAGACAATGAAAATGCAGTTCATGGTGGAATTCTTTGATAGAAAATGAAGTTATTTTTCAATATGGTCAAAATGTGATCAACTTAACTTACTTTTGAACAATTGATTGCCACAGCTCTGGAAGATCCATCATTTGACAGTGCCATTATAGTGTCTGAGATTGACTTGAGGTAATTGGAAGACACAACCTGGAGCTTGCTGGCAACCTTTAAGAAAATTATGATTTTATCATGTAACATATTATTCGCTCAATTTCAGGGCTTTCCTCATTCCTCGCACTTTAAAAATCTTATAATACCAATTCCTGACCAGAAAAGTGTTACACGGTTTGGGCAAAAACTACACAATTGTCGTATGAACATACAATATCATAGAATTGTTTAACAAAGAATGGCCTTTATTAAAATCAACCGTATCTTTTTGGCAAAGTGTCCTAATAAATCCCGTAATTTACCAATACTGCTATTTCCTTCAAAAATGGCACCAAACACGGTCATTTTTCCTTATGGGAATGGTCAATGAATGCACAATTCTCTAGCTATCTTTCATTCCCACGCCTAGATTCCATACTTGGATAGTTTGGGGTATAAACATTAGATGCGCCCGACAGGACAGCAATCAAATATGTTACTTATTCACATTCAGAAATGTCTATTACAAACTGATTCAACTGGTGGTTGTCAAAGCATACTTGATTGTCTCTGACACCATGAACGGTGCAACTACTCTTTGGCTCGACAAAGGATCTCATTGAGAGCATTCAAATTGGTTTTCATGAATTCCAATTCCAAAACACATAAACCTCTGAGGCTGTTCTTTTTGAGCCTTTGAAATTGATGTGAGGTAATCGGAGAACACTACTTGAGGCTTGCTGGCAACTGTTTGAAAAATAGTGATCCCTCCCGAGCAAAGCGAGGGGGTAGTTGAGATATTTTGTAAAAGGATGGGAAGTTACTTCACTTGTACGTATGTCACCTCATTCTCCTCCCGCACCAGTGAAGCTAAAGGCCTGAAAATTGGCATGCATAATCCTTACATGGATGGCTCCAAAGTTAATGTCGAGATTTTTGATACTTTGCTTAGAAGCTTAGATATTTAAGTTCAAAGTTTTATATTTAGGTGTTTACATTGATCAAGAATTATCTGTACGAGCAAGCAAAGCGAGTGAGCGAGGGGATCAGCAGGGAAACAAATCTCTTAAGTCCATAAAGGTGTGCATGTCCATCTGCCTTCTCAATACATGCGCAAACGAGGCAGAAATTTACCGTAAAATTCATCTTGTCAGTGCACACTCGAGCCTGTATGCAAAATTTCATCCCACTAGCTTCCAAACTGAGATAGGGGAAAGAGGTGACATACGTGTGCGCTCGCTGGTGGAGGGTATGCATTTTTAAATGTACAAAAAATACACGTCTACTTAATTTCTGGTTTGGACATTCTACATCACCTACCTGACCATTGGAAGAAGTGTCTGAAATGTGAAGAGTTTGTGATGTCAAATACAATCCGGACTCCTCGCCAGAAACCAATGAAACAACTTTCCAAGTAAAAACATCACCAGAGAGTTTGCTACAGCGAGAATCAATAGAAACCAAGGTCCATGAAGGGGCTTGCAACAAGGTGTTGAGGTTATAAGATGACCAAATTCCTTTGCAATGTGACCCCTGGAATATAAATTTTACTCTCAATAAAGGGCAGTCTCAAATTATGCTCTTACTTTTAATATATCCTTACCTTTGAGTTCTCTGCCTTCTCTGTGCCTTTCCAAATATAAATAGTGGCATTAAATGCCAAAAGAACTGTATTTCCATTGTGTGAGTTGAAATGTTGAAAACCATTCAACTCTGTTATGAGTAACTTTGAATCAGCTGTTAAGACTTTTTGCACTGAAATAAATGTAAATATTCTCTTGAGTTTTCCAGTTTGGTCTTTGGAAATATAAAAATTACCTTTCTGGCACAAAGATTGGGAATTTTGTTGAGACTCAAAACTTCTAAATTCTGGAAGTCCTCTGATGTTTAAAATCATTTCCAAAGTAGACAAAGTCAAAAAAATATCTCCAGACTTGAGTATGCCTCCCAAACCTCCTGGAAAGTTACAGAAATATTCTTTTTATAACTAAAGTATCCTTAAACTAGCAGTTTAAGAGTGGCTTATCGAACCCTCATTTTTACGCAACAATACATGACATTCTAATGAGGATGTTGCTGTGATCTGGTTGAGACGAGTGAAAACCCAATAATGACCAACAAAAGAATCAATGCTGAACTGTTTATTGATGGGAAAAAGAAACTTCTACACACAAGGGATGGATCAAGGAATGACCGGACCTCCAAGATAGAGGTAAACATATTAAACAGACTCTGATGCCAATGAATAGTAAGGAATGAAAACCAATAACGATAGCCTGTTTGAAATGAACTATTTTAGGTAAGAATGAAAAATATTAATGGGAGCCTGTTTGAAATGACTTCACAGTGCCAAGAACGTTAAAATATTGTTAAGTGAAATAAAGGGAAATTCCGATTACTGAGCGTATGTTATGATAATTGTGTCATAAAAAATACAAAAGCAAAGACGTAGTCTCACATATATCTGCAATGATATAGCACCACAAGTCATTTATGTGCATACTAGCAGCTTAAGAGCAGCTAAGCCCCCTGTAACGGGGTTTTAACAATTAAGTCCCCTACAGCCTCCATTTTTTTCTGTTTTTTGCCTTTTTCCACTGTTTTTTCTCTACATTTTTCTGATGCTACACCCTATCCTTGCCTGCATGACAGGGCAGATGTTAGGTCTTTATATATATACTAGCACGGTCAGGAGCGGCTAAGCCGCCGCCCCCCCCCCCCTTTTTTTGTTTTTATTTTTGCCACGCCCCTTCCCGCCCCAGTGACGGGACAGACGTAAGGGTTTTATATATATACTAGCACGGTCAGGAGCGGCTAAGCCGCCGCCCCCCCCCCCCTTTTTTTGTTTTTATTTTTGCCACGCCCCTTCCCGCCCCAGTGACGGGACAGACGTAAGGGTTTTATATATATTAATATATTAATTAGTGTTTACCTTCTTTTGAGCTAGAAGCACAAGCTGTAATGTAAACAATTTCATTCCTGATAGAATTGACAAGCTTTAAGTTCTTTTCTGGCTTGTTGGATGTTAAATCAACCACAGAAAATTTACAATTAGAACTGAAAAAAAACTTATCAGGTCCAAGATTTGTGCCAGTGGTCCAGGGACCCTGTTTCAGAGGTTTTGAGTTCACATAGTTTAGTGGCAAATGCATTATGAAAATGGCATGTATTTTTCCATCAAAGTGGAAACAGGAACTGAAATGGTTATCATGGGAGGGAAAAATAGCAAAAAATATACCTGACTTCTCTGAAGCTTTCTCTGAGTTTGGTTATACAAAGACAGGTAGTGATCATTTGGAATCAGAATCACCTTTAATTGTAAGATATAATTAAATATTTTGTTGTATATAAGTAACAATCTAGTTTTAGTTGTAACGTAGTAATATTTGTCACTGAACCTTTTGTTCAGCTACTTTATTTACAAGTGCCCGTTTTTCTGTGATACACGTTCCTTCTTTGAAAGGAGAAAAAAGATGATTAAATATGGCATGAACCTAGTCAATAAAGGATATTGAAAACCAAAGATTGTTTTATTTTATACTACAAACAAGTTCTGACTGTTTCAGCAAAAACAAAGCTTGATCTGGCCAGTTAGGGTGCAGTCAAGTAGGTTACACGTCAAAAAACACCGAGTGTGCCTTGATAATGATCTCGCATTGCAAGGCGCACTATAAAGTTTGTAGTTATGCCTGGAAATACTGATAATTTTACTCTGTTTGTTAAGACCATTTTGCAGTGAGCAACCAAACAGACAACACTATAGTTGCTAGTACAGTTATTAAGATGATGAGCAACTCTGCCACAAGGATATAAAATACCTTCAGAAGAGCCATTTGCATTAGTGGTCGACAACCTAAAAGAGGAAAATTCATCTGTAAATCAAAATGCAAAATTGGAGAACAAAATCTGCCAAATAGATACAATATTTTTAATGACATCGACTGACCTCGTGTTTGCTTTCTGCTCGAGGTCATGACTGTTTGCTTGTCAGCCTTGCTGGGACAACCACTATCCCGCAGGATCATTGATAGGCACATGTACCCTTATCTTCCTTTTTCTTTGCTAGAGCACCATAAGACATTTACACAATGCACCAACTTTTTACCACAACAATACGGAGTCGAATCCCGGGCCCGGACTTAGAAATGACCCACGAAGAACCATCCACCAAGGAGATGACCACTCATGAAAAAATATCATTTTTCAAAATTTGTCATACATCATGCACTCTTAAAAAGCAATTCAATTATAATACTTGTTGTAATTAAGTGTCGAAGAGTAAAGAAATTAATGTAAATATATGAAGATTGTGACTATGTAACCTTCATACACTATTATCAATAAACCTTTAATGATACTTTATTAATTAAAAACTATTTTGTTTTTTGACTGTCCAAATATTTTAAAAGCCACTTTGCATACATTCTAAATCATAAAATCAGGTTCAACAGTGAGAAAGAGACTTTGACTTTGGGAGGTTGTCTCTTTGAAAAAGAGAAATTGTTGAAGTTATTAAACTTAGTCTTTGTTTGAGTTGCCAGTGAAGAAGACTGGTCTAAGGGATCTCAAAATCAGACTCATCTATAATTATTTCATATTGTTAAAAACAATGTATTTACATTTATTTTGTTGGATTTTAATATCTTGGTTTGAAATTGTCTTCTGTCTCAACAATAAAATGATCCAACAACTGCAGGTAAATTATTTGATCAGCTATATTTATGTTTAGCACAACCAGTCTAATTGATTGAAAGATGTGGTAAGTTTAAGCTAAAATAATTTTGAAAATTGATAATTTTTTGAAAATCACATAAACAATGCAATTTTTTTTCCAAAAAATACCATAAGATGTTTTTAAAAGTCTTAAAACTGATGAATTATTGTGTTAAACTTACATTACTCAATCTTTTTACATATCAATATTGTGTATATGTTACACCTTTGAATTATCGGAATTTCCCCAACTCACGTTCCTTATCTGATATTTTGTATGACAATCACCACTGTGTACTATAAATTGCTATTCCTGATAGTGTATGGTATTTAAGTACCACTGAAGAGAATCTTAAGTTAAGTTGAATAAAGATTCAAAGACACCAACGTTGTTTCACTTTACCCTAAAGGTCTGACATTGACTCAAGTTACTTATCTGATGTCCAGTATGCCGATCATTTCTTTGTTCTCTATGTCACTATTCCTGAAAGGATAAGGTATTTAAGTACCACTGTAGAGAATCTTACGAAAAGATGAATAAAGATTTAAAGACAACGACATTGTTTTACCTTACAGTTAAGGTCTGACATTTCAATTTCATGATATCTTGCATGCAAATGTACAGTATATCCACATTTCCATTATGACTCACTTTAAGCATATCCCAATCCCCACAATCTATAGATTTGTCTCACCAGAAATGTACTAAAAATGGCTCATAATATTGCCACTGTTCCCATTCCTTTAAAAGGGCAGCCATTTCATCAATAAACAGTTGAGATTTGATAAATCAAGAAAAAGGCTTGATAGTAACTGAAAAGCAATCATTTGATTATTTTTTATATCATAGGGGCCGGGAAAATGTTAATTTGTCTAATGACGGTTCGCCTAATGTCATTTTTCCTATGACGGTTCGCCTATTGTTGGTTCGCCTACTTAGGCTATGATAAGTTAGGCAAAATGACATTAGGCGAACTATGGTAGGTGAAACATCACTCATATGGAAGATCATTAGACTAATCGACATAGTACCATAGTGACCACTCAGGGTCTTTGTTGGTTTGAACCAATTACAATGGCCTTATGGCCACAGAGACACCCTGTACTTTTAAAAATTGAAATATAACACTTAAAAGCTCAAGAATATTTAAGGTTTGTTTTTTTGTCAACATGACTCAAATGTATCATTTTTATTTCAGTGCTTGGAAAATAAAATGCATCAAGTGAAGGAACAGAATGCAGGTGAAAATAACTCAGTCATTTCAAAAGGTTTTGGTGGATGAAAAACATAATTGTTTTTTGATTCAAATGAAAATTCCATTCAGCCATCAAAAGACTCAATTGCTCTTTAGGAATTGCTTCATACAATCTGAAAGATACTAGTCATCCTTCCTATATTGGAGGATTTGGTAGAGGAAGACTTGGAAATCAGGTTGACTGGTTTTGCTCTAATTGGACCTTAATAATTGTTTCTTGAAAGAACTTGTCTTTTCATACCTACAGATGTCAGTATTGGCAACTTTGTATGCCTTAGAAAAGATTCATGGTTGCAGAATTTTCTTAGCACCATTTCAAAAAAAGCTTTTGAGACAGCATTTTAGGTAATTGACCTTTTCTTTCTAATAATCAAAAGTTGACGCTACGAGTTTTTCACAAACGACCTTTTCCAGAAAGGCTGTATCCCACTGCGGTTTTCCTACAATGAGCTTTTCCCAACCAACAAATTCCCTTGTGCATTTTTCACAAGGTTTCTGTGCCTCCCTCATAAAAATGTCCTATATAATTTGAGAAAATCCTTAACGAATTCATTACGGGTCCTATGCATATAGAGTTTCTCTGCAGAATACTTTCTGTGTTTGCACCCAAAAGCACTCTGGTGAATATTCACAATTGCAAAAGTTGAAATTTGATGGAGATTTAACATCCGTAGAAGAAATATTAGGCCAAATTGTACAGTATTTATTCGGAATTCAAACAAGGTTTCGTGATTTCATTGTGTAGAAACATTAGCTCTTCCCGAAACTATATTTTCCTCTGCGGTTTTCTTACCATGAGCTTTTCCCAAGCAACAAAGTCCGATGTGCATTTCATGAGATTTCTGAGCCTCCTTGATAAAAGAAGTCTCGTATAATTTGGCAAAATCCTTAAGGAATTTATTACGGGTCCTATGCATAGAGTTTCTCAGCAAAATAATTTCTGTGTTTGCACCCAAAAAGCACCCAGGTGAATTTTCACTGTTGCAAAATAATTCATAGCTCTGTTAATTTTAAAGCTAGAGAAAAGTTTATAATCCAACATTTAAAGTTGATGTTTGAAAAAAAATGTTATTTTATAAACTTTTCTTTAGCTTTAAAATCATGTCAGCTATTTAAAACCTAAATATAAAACTTTGAACTCAAATATCTCGGCAAAATATCAAAAAATTGGTTGGTAACTTTGGAGCCATCTATGTAATGATTATGCATGCCAATTTTCAGGCCTCTAGCTTCACTTCTGTGGGAGGAGAATGAGGTGACATACAGATGCATGCGTGACGTCAATCATTATTTAACAGATCCCTACACAAAATTTCTGAACTCCCGCTTTGCTTCGGGAGGAATAAAAGTACTGAGATTCTTATGGGCTGTTTAACAACATAAATGTATAAATGTACATTCATCAAATAAGATGGATTCTTAAAAAGGAAAAAATGTCATATTATTTTACAACTGAACTATTCATTTATCATTATATAGGTCAAAGTTTCTAACTGACTTAGAAGACCAACCAGCAAATTTTTTAAAGTATCAATGGATCAGGCCTTTCAAGTAAATTGATTTTTTCCTTATCTAAATTATATTTTTTCCCGCAATGATCTTTTACAGGGAATATGACTATTCAAACAAGAATTTGTGGGATTTAAACAAATATGATAAATATATTGATATTGGCCTTTATCCAAATTCAATATCTTTGTTCATGGAACATAGAGAAAAGTTACTGGAAATCTTCAACCCCATTGCAGATGTCAAGATGTCAGCAGAAAAAAGGTTTGAAATTTTGAACTATTTTGCATTTGATTTTTAATTTTTTTTTAATTCAGATTGAATGATATAAAAAGTATTCATTTGGAACATTTCAAGTTGTTTCCAAATGAAACTTTGACATTTGTTGGAATCCATGTCAGGAGGGCTGATTATAAAGAACATCTTCAATATTGGTATAAGAGAGATTATGTGGATGATGGCTACTTCTCAAAAGCTATTGAGTTCTACAGAAAACAATTTCAGGTTGTTTGATTTGTATGCTTTTCAGAGTACGGCTTGCAAAATTAGCCTTTTAAGGCACACTAAGGCTGGGTATATTTTGCTGCAAAAGCAATCCGGGGCCAAATGTAGCCTGGAGGTGCAGGCATTCATTCCCCAACCCTCGATTGCCAGCATGATGCCATGACCTTAAGAACAGTATCTAGTTATTCTCTATGTGCTTAGACGCGAGTTACATAGTGTAGATAGTTAGATTATTGTTTTAAGTGTATTTTATATTATGTGACAAGCCTAACCCGAATAAAATATTATGAGCATATTTTATATCCGCCTTTTATTTTCATAAAAGGGGATTTGTGTTCACAAGATGGGCTAAAGTATTTTATCTTCCCTGCCTCATCTTTGCGTTCATCTCCATGATTGCTCAGATTAGTAAGTCTACATAAATCTTGTTTTTTGGAGGCTGAGTTATGGTATTTTTTCTAGGAAAGGCAAGTCAAGCCAAGCAAGTGTTTGTTGTCCTTGACACGCTCGCACCGGGTACTCACTCAGGCACTTATTTGAGGAGTATGTGTGCAAAATTTCTGCTCTCTATAGCTTCAAAACAAAGGGAGGAGATAAAAGTGAAAGAGGGAGGGGCGGACCAAAGAGATTGGATATACAGTGGGAGAAAGGGTCATAAAAATCAATTTTGGGTTTATGTATAGGTTTACCAACAGCTGACCCCACTTGAGCTGTACGGATTCAGCTCAAAATCACAACGGTACAAATCTTTACTGCAGCATAGGCAGGGAGGCACAGCCTATGTATATAATGTATAAGTGACAAAAATGCTCGTTGGTTCATAATCATTATTTCTCAAGGAGAGTACAGCATTTTTCAGCTAAAAATGCACATCTTCCTAATTATTATTATTCTCAGTTAAATGTTTCAGAGCCTCATATTTTATGTTGTAAGTGATGATCCTCAATGGTGCAAAGCAAATGTTATTCCACTTGGAGAAGATATATACTTTGCTGGGCATGAAAATACATCTCCAGATGGTCAGAAATCAATCAGTGCAGTTAAGAATTTTAAAGTCTTTTCTATAAAGTTAATGGTTTTTCTAATTTCTTATAAATTTTCTATAGGCATTGACATGGTATTGTTGGGACTTGCAAACCATACCATTTTAACCTATGGTACATTTGGCCAGTGGGGCACCATTTTTTCTGGTGGTCAAGCTGTATGGCCAAAGTCACATCAAGATTTGAAGGAATCCTTGGAGATAACAAACTCAAAAATGAAGGGATGGACATTTATCTAATTTACGTCACAATCTGAAGCCTTGATAACGTAAATAATTTCTTGATATCTCAGGTTCCCATTCTATATATCTTTGGATTTCTATTATTGTACCACTCTATCCTTGAGTTCCCTCTTTTGGAAGGAGAGACTTTTACAAACAACCCTTCTGACCTCACACTTTCTACTGTGCGAGAGACAGGTGTGTGTAAATGCAATGTATTCTAGTGTCAGTAATGAGATAGATTTGTATAAAACAAGTCGTGTTTTATTTTGGATCTTAACATTAAGGATATTGACTTAATGCAGTTAATAATGTAATTTTTTTTTCATTTTGATAAAATTATGGCAATTATATTGAATTTTTTCTTCTTCTAGACTAAACTTTTTATTTATTGTTTATATTTATTTATTTGTAGCAATCCTTACCCTCATACTTTTACAGTACAAGATTGAAAACTTATTGTAATAATATTCACTCTATTTCAGTTATTTTTAGATCCCATTACTAACACTATTTTTAATACAAATGCTCAGTTTTTTCACATGGAATTTGAAAAACATTTCAGGTTATTTTACCAAACTATCTAAAATTGCACTTAAACACTGAATTTCCCACAGGCTGCAGATCAGACAGGCAAATCAATCACAGGACCTGCTAGTCTATATATATATAAATAAATATAAATATATAAGAATAGAGTGTCTGGCTGTCTGTAAGTATATTTGTTTGGAAATACAAAAATTAGTGTAGAAACTGCAAATTAACAAAATCAAAACACACAAACAGGATATGAATTTTTGGGTAGCACATAAGATTTTATTTGAGCATTCCTTATAGATACCATGTCGATTTGCCTAATGATCTTTCGTTTAACGGACGTTTCGCTGACGATGGTTTGCCTGATTGTCATTTCTCCTAATAGTCAATTCGCCTACTGCTATTTTGTCTAATATCTGTTTGCCTACATAGCAGCCTTAAACCAAAAGGGCATTTATTGCTAACCCAATATCTTCACCTGGCCCATCTAACCTCCTAAAGCATGTTTCCCCCATACTAACCCAGAGGGTCATGTTTCCCCCTCCCTAACCCGCACTGACATAAAAGGGGAACTGTTTGTTAGAAGAACATATATTTGGCAAACTGACATAGAAGGCAAACTGATATTGTAGGCGAACTGACATTTGGTGAATCGTAATTAGATGCATTGACGTTTTCCCAATGGGATAGCGTTGCTCATAAAGGGTTTTGCATTTTTCAGCAAAAAATGCACAGCTACTCAATTTTTTATTTATTCATCAAAGGGGAATAAAGCATTTCACTGTCTTATTCAATCATGCAAAGGGATAAGAAAGGGAAGGTATAGTTAAAGTATTAAATATTTCTACCTCTCAACACCAGTTTCAATAAATCTTCTGTAATAGCTGCCCACTGTAGAGTTATTTTCCATTTCTATAATTTTTCAATAAGCTCAAGTTGCACAATCTATATAATGGTTCTAAAATTCAATTAAAATAATATCAAACAAGAGTTTTACTCTGAGAAAAAACATTGAAAATTAAAATACTTCATAGGGATTTTATAATTACACAGTAATTTTTTAATTACACAAGAGTTGTGTGTCATTACATTGACAGCCTGACATATATAAATAATTGATTTTGGGCTTTTTCATGGAAAATAACTCTAGAAATGAAATCCCTTAATTATCCAAGTCCAGATCCATTAGAGAACAATGTAAATATTTGATGTTGGAACTTGGTTGGCTCAATAAAACTTTATTTCATCATCATGATTCTAGATATAACTAGAAAAATAATTTTTATACAAAATTATTCTTTTAAAAATCTTCAAGTTATATTTAACATCTCTGTGTGAAAAATTCTTCTGGCTTATAAATCCGGAGAAGAAAGTCACATCCAGAATGAAGTGAATCCAATCCTTCCAAGAATGAAATGACTTGTGAGTGACTCAGACCACACATAAATCTACTTTTTTCTATCAGACCTTGACCTTATTTTCAAAACTTTATTTAACTTAACTTTAGATTCTTAACACAAGCTCTTATATACCCCTCTTAATTTGTATTTGTATTTGTATTTTTTGCAGCTCCATCTTGTTACATCAAATGATCATACACTTTTTAAGAGCGGGAAGTCCAAGAATCAAAAGATATACTAATCAATAAAATGAATAAATCAATAAATAAATAAACAAGTATGACTAAAATCACAAAGCAATAGACTAGAATTTTGACTATGGATATTAAAAATGGTGCAGTTTTAATTATTATTGATGATGAAAGTCTTTTTGAGATTAACTCGGAGTGAGTTATCTTCAATTCCTTGCGTCCAGTCAAACTTGATGTCTCTCATAAAGGAGAGTCTATTTGCTAGGCAATGTCTTCCAATTCTCAAACGGGAGGAGTCAATGAATATCGCTTTTCCAGGATTTCGGTCATTGATGTATGCCTTGCCACGTAGAAGGGATGACATAGGGGGACCATCCACGTCATTGAAGAGATTGATGGCAAGCTTGCTACAACTGTATTTCATCCACTGAAGTGGGGTTGCTCGACCAAAGAAGCTGTTTAGATCATACTTAGTCCAGTTGTAGTAATGATCTTTAACACCAGTTCTAAGTGCACGGTAGTGGAGACTGTTTAGCATTTTCCACTGGCTAGCAGACGTAAGTTCATTCATCCAGACTGTTGAAGCATAATAGAACATGCCAAAGAAGTGAGACGTAATCACTCGCTTCATCAAAGCAGGACAGATGAATCTGGACAAGAATTTCAGCTTGCTGATCACAAAAAATCAGGATCCTTATCAGGATAGTGATGTTCAGTACACATCAGAGATTTACAAGACATCAGATAAGAAACTCGAAGTTCATGAGAAACACAGACATGAGAATCCTGATAGCTCAGAGGTGTGACAATTGTAAGAAACTTCCTTTATCTACAGCCAAGTTGATTTCTGTTGAAGGATCACCTTCTAGGCTGCCAGTAAAAATTTCTACAATTATTTAAAAAAAAATACACACCAACTTATTTTCTTAACTTCTTTGTGTTAAAACAACCACGTTGTCATCAAGGATCAACAAACATTTTTGATCTCCAAGATTTGACACTAAAGCCCCTTGCCAAAGGTAACTTTGAGTAGCTCAATAAAGCTCTTAAATAATACAGTGACTTGCCTGTGGTATAAGTTGTTACCACTCTGACTATTATTATTCGAATAACCAATCAATTGGCACAAAATGATGTCCATTTGATGATGGAACTTAGTGGGCTCAAATTCCATCATCCATTCTTAATGTAAATTAAAAAAACTTTTTATGAAAATTGATTTTATTAAACATTTTCAACTAGTTTTCAAACGCCTTTGTGTGAAAAACTCTTCAGGCAGATAAATCCGGAGAAGAAGTCCCATCCAGAATAGAATGAATCCAATCATACCAAGGATGAAATTAACTTGGAAGTGACTTAGACCACAAATACATTTACTTTCTTCCTCTGCAGCCAAGTTGATTTCTGTTGTAGGTCCAACTACTAAGCTAAGTCAGTAAAAAATACTGCAATCACCGAATAAAATAAAAACTAAACAGTTCGTTGTTGTCTTACCTTCTTTGTGTCGAAACAATCCGGTTGTTATCAAGGACCAAAACACGTGTTTCATTACCAGGATTTGACACTTCAGCCCCCTGCCAGGGGTGTTTTTTGAGTAACTCAAAGCTCTCTGATAATGCAGAGGCGTAGCCAGGGTATCGGTTGTTACCAACCCGACAATTATTACTCGAATAACCAATCATATTAGCACAAAAAGTAAGGCTCTAAAAAAAGGAAACTGTTGGAAAAATAATATTTTAGTGTTTGAAACTTTTTTTTACCTTGCATGATTCAGATTCAATCTGTTTTCTTCATTATTGATTGAACATGCTTTAAGTTTGCATGTGTCATATCCACAACTTGACATTATCCATCCATGATTCAGTCCAAATTCATTTTTGAACTGAAATATCAACTGAAAAGCCAATAAATTACCTGCGCAGATTGACTCTGATAAAGTGAAAGGAGAGAGAGCTCCTCTCATATTAAAAGAAAAGGAGTTATAATTGGCAACATCAATTTTTCATTTATTTTTGTGCAATTATTTTGAAAATGATGAAACAAATCATTATTGGATGCTTTGATCCTAGCTGAGAGTAATTTTTATCCATTTGTATAAAGTCAATATTTAGGTAGTAAATTTCCCCACAAAAACACAAATCCAGTTAAGAAGCAGTTAGTACATTTACGTGAACCAGGGTACAAAAGAAGAGGACGAGAACTGACCTGAAAAGTATAAAAGAGCAAGGATCACATCAAGGCAAGAAGAAAGATACAGACCAGCTCTATCAAGGAATGCAACGAATGAGAAGAGCAACCCTGAACCACAAATCAACAAAAGACTCTTCCCAACTAAATTCATCACGCTCCAACAAAAAGGGAGTCAACTAACCAACGAAGCGTATGCCAAAAACAGGTCAACAAAATGTGCCTAGCTAATAAACAACCAACTAACATACAGTATTATTTGACCTTGGACCAACCAATCATGATGAATCCTTACGAGGTGACGTCACTTTCTGCCAAACACATCAGGACACTACTGGACAGCCTCAGTCCAGAGTTGCCATCCATGGACCTGTCATCTGAAAGAATCAATCACAAACTTCCATCGAGGTCATTGGAAAGGGAAACATGAAGGTCCCTGACCTAAGCGTATCTTTATGAGGAGCACATACAAGCAAACCTGATTAAAAGTCGATGGAAGCACCTGACAAATTCCTAGAAAAATGACAAAGACTCCATAGGACCTTTGCTATAAAAACTTTTCCGTTTACAACCCGTTATATTGTGGAATCCAATTGTTGTATGGTGACAAAGATTTATATCCTTAGTGAGGAGGTAGAATTATCCCCTAACTAGAGATGGGCCCTGATCCGACCCGACCTTACTTTTGACCCGCAGTAAATAAGAGGCCGACTGGCCTTGGACCTGGGTACTTTTTGACCCAACGAGATTTATTTGATCCGAAGGGAAAAAAATTGAAAATTTGACCTTTTAAGGGGAAATTTTCCAAATTCAAACCCAAACCATATATGGCTGACCCAACCTAACCCGACCCGGGTCAAAAAATTTTGACCCGGACCTATCACTACCCCTAACCCTCTTTCCCAGACTTGCAAATCTTCATTTAGATTGTATATAATTATTGAGATAAACTTGACCCTGAGTTGCCTCCAAAGAGCCAGCAGAATTTCTCGGCCTTATATAAGGAGCATGTTATGGTTTATTGTATTGCATTACAATGAAGCGCAGATATGTAGATTTGACTTATAAAAACAATGAGACTACAGAATTCATGATTATTATACAAAACTACAAAATGTGTATAGAATTATGACACAATTTGATGCAACTGCCAAAAGAAAGTCACAAAACCTCTCTCAGACTTTTTCAAAGCTGGCATTTCGATCATTACAAGTCATTTTCTTACTTTTTGAGCTTTTCAGACATTTCAAATATATCACTTTAAATTATGCTAGTAGGTTTTTGAGTGGCAAACCACCCCTTGCCCCCTACCAAAGATAGCGGCCAATTTTAGGGTGTAACTGGTGGAAAATGTCCTTTTTCCACCAGTTATTATTGCTGTTTTTTATCGCTACGCCCCCTCCTCACCTGCGTGACGGGACAGATGTTAAGGTTTTTTAGATAATATTTTAAACTATTTAATTTAATTAAGAAAAGCATCAAATCACAACTTTCATGAATTGAGTTCATTATTTTTGAAGCTTGAAATCATTATACTAAAATTTACAAAGGAATAGCAATCTTTTTTTTAAAGCCATCTGAACTTTCAATAAAGGAAACACAATCATTGACCTTAGAGGAAAGTTTTTTCTTAAGTTTAATGGAAAGACAAAAGTGGCCAAAGAAGATCTCTTGGGAGACACTTTTCCATTTAAGGCATATTGACTTGGTGAATTGAGAGCATCTAAATGACAAGAAAGAAAGCAATTTTGAAAATCTAAAAGTTCCATTCATAAACATCCCTTGAATTTGTCATTCCTGTAATCTTTGGCCAGTCCCCTTATTCAGATTTGCTTAACGACCAAACGAGTATCAAAAGTTGAAGTTGGATTAGCTTAAAACTAAGCGAGTTTCTCAAGTTGAGGTTTAATTTCCTCAAAAACTATTATTAAACTCATCTGAGATAGGATGTCACCTGATCTTTCATTCCCACACTTTTTTAGTACAGGATAGCATTTCTGCCCAAGGTAAACTTGTTCCTCCTATCAGAGAATGCCAACTCTCTAATCACCGCCATTGGTATTATCTCTGATCCAAGTCTCTCCCCTATAAAGAGCTGCCATTCTATCTTCTATCTAAACATATAAGAATGGGCGTACAGATGTTTGTTTGTTTGTTTGTCCGTCTTTTGGTATGTGAAGGGTTAATGGAAATCCAAACCCCTGCACCGATCTTGATGAAATTTTGTACCCACATTCCTACCTGTCCAAGGAAGGTTTAAATGCAGGTTTGACCCTCCCCCTCCCATCCCTGGGCCTGGGGAGGCCTGAAACTCTAAAACCTGAAGGACAAAGATGTTCAGCAGGTTGCATATTAACCCGGGCAACGCCAGGTACCCAGCTAGTTCTATGAATAAATACATTCTATCTGATTCCTATTCCGTGATCTGAAAAGGTGGGGCTAGTCATTTTTCTTTGCACACTCTTTACCTTTGAAAAAAATTAGATTCATTGGCACCAAAGCTCTCAATGAGTGAAGATTTTTTTCCTAGTTACTATTATTTTAGCCATTGGGCAACTGCATTACCTTTTCTTTACTTGGTATTTGTTCCTGATAAAAAAGAGAACATGAAAATCTCCTTTTAAAAAAAAAGAAAATATTATATGAAGAACCTTTTATCAAACATTTTGAACTTTTTGAGGTAAAAGCCATACCCCATTTTTAAAAAGAATATCAAAATCAAGTTATTTGATTTGACAAGCAATTTGATATTTGGGTCAAATAAGTCATTTGAAAAAGGAAAAATTAGTATGTGCAAGTGTGAATGGAGGGTTCAACCCTTAACCCATATACATAAATTGTAGACTAATTTATAGTTTGGTCAAAAGCAAATAAAATTGGTGATGATTGTAAAAGCTATGGCACCTACAATTTTGAAATGAAAAACAGTAATTTTAAATTGAACTCCTAATTTTGATGCAGGAATGACAATTTGTCAACAAAAAGAAGTTTCAACAAAAAGCAATCACTGGGACATTGCAGGGGGTGATAGCTTTGGGGAAGACACTGTCTGGTTCACTGACATACCTTAGGGTTGCCATTGTCGCGGGTGTCCTGAATACCAAAAATGACAAGAAGTGAAGTGCACCCACCAATAGTGAGAACCGCGATGTGGTCTGAAGAAAGTGTGTATGTTGGGACGAGAGAGAGTGTGAAATCCCAGCGATGACCTTCCCAATCGAGAATTGCTTGTTCATAGAATGGCAGCCTTTTATATAGTAGAGACTAGGATCAGAGTTGCGACCAGTGAAGGTGATCACTAGCTGATTGGAGGATCAAGTATACCTTGCGATGAAGTGCTGTCCTAATAACAAAAGCTGTGGGAGTGAAATATCAGGTGAGAGCCTGTCTCAAAATGAGTTTAACTAAAATGTAAAAGAAACTGACCATTGTTGTCAAGTATGATTAAAGTGAAATAAAGAAAAGAACTCATTCATTCATTCGTCGCACTTTTATTCGGTTCCTTCTTTAACAAATACAATTGCAAACTTTTCATGTTAGTGCGAAATCGACATCTTAATAAGAGTTACGCATAAATATTTAATTATATCTATGGTTCTTGCAGATTATTATTAGCCTGACTGAGGTGGCCCTGGTGATTATTTTGCAATCCAGGGTTGAAAAATTGCTGGCTTGGGGCTTAAACCAATATCATTCGATCTTAATTCTCAGTCATGTGTTTCTGACCTCTTAGCCACATCAACCCTTTAATGAAGAGAGTATAGACTTGAAGCACATATTTTGAAGGACCAAATGGTATTGCAGTACCCCAATAGTAGGGTAATAAGACCATTAAGCTGAATAATGCAAATAAACTCTTAATAAGACCAATATTTCTGTTCTTTACCTTTTGGGTTGAGCTGTTATGTCATATTATCTTTGAGTTCCTCATAGGGAGGATTATGCGCCTTAACCTCTCAGACCTTGTATTTCAAGGTGTGAGAGACAAGCATACGTAAATGTAATGTCATTTTGTAGTGTTTAGTCATTCGTAGATATTAATATAGTTTTAAATATTTTTTAATGAGTTGCGTAGAATAAGTTATGTAAAGTAAACTTATGTTTGGCTAGCAACAGAATCATGAACTCACTCCTTATGTATTACGTCATTTAATCAAGTTCATTGTATGATTTATCTGATGAGCATAAAAAGTGTATAAAAGGACCCAACTGAAAATAAACAATTGAGTCCCTCTAAGTCTTTTATTGGGCATACTTGCTGATTGTAGACGAACACAGAGATTTCTTATAAATATATTGTAGAGAGCAAAAAAGATTTACTTCAACAAACACGTCTTTTATTTTTGGTTGACGGGACTTATGGTAGAATAATTCAAGTATCCTGTCTGGGAGTAAAATGTCACCCCAAAAAATCTAAATTAAACTAAAGTATTCTCCAAGTTTTTCAATAGAAAATTTATTTGACAGTCAAATAAGATTCACAAAAAGACCAACTAGAGACTTGAATAGTAACTAAAATGGTATTCAAATATCACTTCATGTTTTGATGAGCAAATTTAAGTTTGCAGTTTTACAATGAGCAAAAAAAGACATTGAAAGAAATTTATGATTAAAAAATAGTTTTTTTTCTCTTTCAATAGGTTGAAAATCTAAACCACACAAATAAATAATTATGAGACTAAAAACAGCTGTGCATATTCTATAATATCTATTTTTGATCTAAATGTGGAGTTTTTCTATGATCTCTTCAGCTGGCAATAAGTCAATGGGAAAATTCACTTTTGTCCTGGAGGTATCAAGAATCTCCTTGGCTCCAAGGGTCTCACTTCTGGTTGACTTTGCCCTGTAGATCCCAGATTTATCAGTGTCAAAGTCTACTTCCACCAAATTCCTGCAACCTCAGAAGCTTATAAATTTGCTCACATCAAAATGAAAACAAGACATTTGTCTCACCTTGTGTCTGGTCTTGATGAATATGCTGAGAACAAAAAAGGTGATTTGTTTCTGTCAGGAATTTTGACAGGACTAAGAAGTGATTTATCAGGAGAAGAATCATTTAAAGCTCCATTTCCTTTAGCATGTACCTTAAGAAATTGGAATGATAGTTTTGAAAGTTTTCAGGAGCTTTTACACAATAATAGTATTTAAGTATAGACATGCATGTAGATGGCACACACTGATCTTAGTTCTTAGATATAAGCTACGGTAAATTATTATTATGATCACGCAACCTTTTACCCACATTTTATTCCCAAGCGCCCCTGATCAGCACGCTCCTGTTTCATATGTCAATAAAAGGCATGCGTGCCTTAGATTTTGTACGTAATTATTCTCTGTGTGCTTAGACGTAAGTCATATAGAGTAGATAGCTAAGTGGTACATTCAAGGATATTATTTGTACATTATGTGTGAATTGTACTCAATAAAGTATTTTGAGCATATTTAAATACCTCGCATTTTTATTTTAAGACCTGGGACTTTAAATCCTGGGATAAGTGTTACAGAAATTCGCATTGCTTATTGAAATCCTCGCGACATGCTAACGCCTATTGCTCGGAAATAGTTAGTCTACATGCATTTTTTGAACATTGAAAAATGCAGAACCCTCCAAGAGCTGACAAATCCCTCAAAAACACAAAAACTAAATTTCTTCCATGATATATCATCTCAAATTCTGCCCTCAGTTATAAAGCTAGAGAGCTGAAATTTTCAAAGTAGAGTCGCCTTAAATATGACAAAAAAGATACCAAGGATATTTTAAAAATATTTGTCTGTGGCTGAGACATGGGGGGTTTTCAAGGCCGTGCCAGGCGAGATTGAAATACCCTTAGTAATCTTTTTAGAGGGATTTTGAAATCGATCGCCAAGCCATGTTACGTTATGTCAGGCCACGTCACACCATGCCATCCCTTGCTGGCAACATGGGGAAGTTTATAAGTAAGGTTCAGCACCGTATCGATAAATGCATAAAATAGGGATTCTAGTAATTCACCTTATAATTTGGGAATAATCAACAAGTTTTAATAAGCGCTTGTTGAAAAATAAAGGAATAAGATAAATCATTGAAATTTATACGGCTTAAATCTGTAATTGTTGTGTGATTTTTCCCTGTCTATTGGGCATCTGTTAGTAAAATCACAAAATGGTTTAATACTTTTTTGGTCGGGTAATGAATAAAATCAAATTACATCATCCTATTTTCTGCTAGTAGAGTTTTTTACACTATCTGAGCTTTCACTGTACTAAGATATAATATTTTATAACATCTGCAGCATATGCGTTCTTTCAGGTATTAACCACGAATGGTTAAGCGCAGTTTCTCTGTCATTATTTTTTAATTCTTCCTCTACTTTATATATTTTTAAAAACATTAATACTGGACTCAAAAAAGCTTTCTCCATTGCTATGGAGATGTTCCTGCTGCATTTTATGAACATTTATACACTCGGCATTAAACATGAAACTGAAACAATACATGCCAATCATAAATGGTTTTATTGGTTTCTATATCAAGTACATTTTAGCAGGAGGTAATACAGGTGGTCATACCTCATACCAGGTCAAATAACTTAACATCCTCAACAATTCAAACATAAGATCTGAGACTGTATTCTTTTACTGATTAGGGTTTTACTACCAAAGTAAATGTTTCCCTTACTTGTATGACTGCATTTATTCCTTATCAACTTGATTTATTATTAACTCCTTTGACGTTTGTATGATATTTCAAAATAGACCAGTTTCGTTTGACTGGTAAGTGTCTGGAACACTTTCACATGTCGTTTACAAGTGATCCACCCACTTGCTGCCAATTGGCTTGGGTACCCAAGAAACGTTGATCTCCTTGCCCTTTGATATCGATTGTAACTTGAACATGTGTATTTGATGGAATACATCTCATCATTCAACCGTATTCTTCTTTTGTACCAAAATATTACCACTGGATGTAGATTTAAGTCTGTACTAGGCCCAGCCATATGCCTCTGATAAATTTTATTTATCCGTAAAAAAATCAGGCCCAGGGTTTCATGGCAGGTTAAAACTGGGCACAAAATGCTCATTGAGCATGTATCAAGGCCCGCTTATATCTTTTGAAATTTGGTCAAGTAGTTCTTAGGCTATGTTAGGGGACACACAGATGTCTTAAATGTAGTTTTTTTGAGCAATATATACCTCTAATCTGTGTGACTTGGCAGATCCGCCATCAAATCTGCTTCCATACCTCAGTCTTCTGCTCTTTCCCTTTTCATCATCAGTATCAGAATCACCATCAACTACTTCATCACTATTTCTATAAAATAAAATTTGGAAACATGAAAAAATCTTAATTACAGGTTTTTTTCTTTTTCACGAAATCCTCATTTCCTAGAAAAATGAAGAGTTTCGAATATCAACATGGGATTGTCCCAAATAAACAGACAGAAAAGGCAAAAAGGAAAAAAAGCAAGCTGTCACTTTTGCTTGAGTTTAAAGTCTGTTACCTTGATGTTGCAGTTGATTTTCTTGTTGATCCTCTTTTCCTTGTGGAAGAGGCATTTGACATATTGCTTCTTGCAGATGATTTTGATCTTCTAGATGCTGCTGTTCCATTAGTTGTTGCAGAAACTGAAGATTTTTTTGACTTATAACTGTGTGAAGATGATGCTCTGGACTTTCCACTATTCATAGATGAAGTTCTAGACCTTTCACTATGAGCAGATGAATCTCTGGAGTCTCTACTTTTTGCTGTTGATGTTTTAGACCTATTACTTTTTTCAGATGATGCTCTAGATCTTTTACTATAAGCAGATGAAGCTCTAGACTTTTCGCTCTTGGCAGTTGAATTTCTGCTGGTTTTAGATGATCCCCTGGAGGTATTGCTTTTGGCAGATGACCTACCACTTCTCACAGTTAGATTTTTAGATCTTGAAGATGATTTGTTTGACTTGTTTAGACCTGAGTCTGCGCTGTCGCGACTAATTGATCTGGTCTTGCTTCCACTATGTCGCGATGAAGGGGATCTACTAGACTTTCTCGTTGAATTGGAATCATTTGAACCAGACCTTGAACTCTTTCTTGACTCTGCTGAATCATCTCGACTCACTGTATTGTCGCTTTTGCTACCACTTCGAGATCTGCTTCCAGATTTATCAGATTCATCACGACTGAAAATTGAATTTGAAAAGATCAGCTTGTGAGTTACAGTTACAAAATCCCAACACTGTTGCAAAGATTTGACTCAACAAACTTTAGACAATCAATAACAAATATTGTCCCTCCTGATGAAAGTATCATAAATGTCATGGCTGTATAGTGTTATGTCGTGTCATCCTTGAGTTCTGGAGTTGAGCATTACGCACAAAGGTCTTTCTGACTTTGAGTTTCAAGCTGTCCAAGACAGGCTTGTGTTAATGCAATTTATTGTAGAGTCAGTTTTGAAATAGATTCAATTGAGCAAACACGTTAATTTCTAGGTGCCCTATCAGATTCAAAATAATAACAATACATGCCAGTTGCTTAAACACAACTTATAACGACTCTACTAGGACTAAAAATTCAAGTTCTTTTATACTTTTATTTTATTGGCTTTTATGGTATTTAAATGTTCCCAGTTTCCTTCGAATTCCTGTTAAACTCATTTCTCACTTCCACACCTTTTGATATCAAGGTAGTATTTTTGCGCAAAGTATGCTCATTCCTCTAGTCAGCTAGTGATACTAATTGATCACCTTGAACGGTCTTGTCTCCGATCGGAGTTTTTCCTATATAAAGAACTACTGTTTCTCAATAAACAGTAAAGTACTGATTCTTTCCTTCTTTGGGAAGGTCATCACTGGGTTTTAACATGTCCTCTCGTGTCACTACACAATCTCTTCAGGCCAATTCAAAATCATGTGTAAAGCTTGCCCATAGACAAAACTCTTAAAATTAATTATTTCCTTACTCAGATTCTGATTTTTTTCCAGTTGATTTCCTTGATATTCTTCCCATTGGCACAGGGATAGGAGCAATAATTCCATTTACACCTTTTTTGCCATTGTTTGACATGAGGATGGCCTGACCTCCTTTTCTGAACTTGCCTCCAATTGAGCTTCGCTTTTTTGGTGGAGTTTGTGTGGCTGAAGTTCTTCGGGCAGGAAATAATGGCCTTCTGTTAGGAATGATTTTCCTTGGCCCTCTATATTGCATTGCCTTGGGAACATTTGGAGGTGGGGGACGTCTAAAAAAGGGCAAATTAATATTTATCCTTAATAGAAATTATACTTCAAGAACCTGGTCAATTCAATTTTTGCTGCATTATTTGCCTCAATTGCATTCTCCCTTGCTCTTTGTGCAATCATGTCCTAAAAAAGAAGTGATGATATTAAATTAACGAGGGTAAAGAGAGAGGACTTGTGTGAAAACCCAGTGATGGCTTTCCCAATCAAGAAAAGAATCAGTACTGCACTGTTTACTGATAGAACGGCAGCTTTTTATATTAGGAACAGCTAGAGATGGGCCTTGACCCGACCTGACCCAGGCCTACATTTGACCTGCAGTAAATAAGAGGCTGATCTGCCTTTGACCCGGGTACTTTCTGACCCGACTCAAAGATATTTTTTTTGACCCAAAGGTAAAAAAAATGAAAAAATGAAAAATTGATGTTTTTAGGGGAAATATTTCAAACCCAAACCCAAACCATGAATGGCTGACCCAACCCGACCCGACCCGGGTCAAAATTTTTTGACTCAGACCCATCACTAGGAACAGTCAGTGGTCAGTCAGAAAAACATCCAAAACTAGTGCCATGACTTCTTCTCCCTACTAATGGCAATACAGTAATAGATGGGGTCGAAGTGGGATGGTTATGGTATCTGTCTGGCAATCTGAGGATCAGGGATCAAAACCTGGCACCTCCGGCAACCTTTACAGCAAAAATTCCATAGAAAATGATTCCCAGTCAAGATTCAAAGTGTCTTTCATTTTTGATTTTGGAAGGTACTCAAGTCAAAAAACAACAGCTTGGTATTGTTGCTAAAACCTGGTGAAGGGTTGGGGTCAAAAATAACCTAAGCTAACAATAAAAATCAGAAATTGGGAAAATGTTGGCGGGAAAATTGCATTTGGGAAAACCTTGTTCGTTAAAAACTTGTAGCTTCTTGATTTTGGTCAGCTGGCAAATATTCTTAATTTGCCCAAAAGGGCCTAGGGTAGCCTTACACTCCACACTTTATATTTCAAACCAATGTAGTGACGGATCCAGGCCAAAATTTTTGACCCCTTTTGGTCAGATAATTGGGCCGGGTTTGGTCAGCCACCACCAGTTCTTTTTTGACTTTAGGTCAAAAAAAATCTCACTGGGTCGGGTCAAAAAATACCCGGGTCAAAGTTGGATGGCCCCTTTTTTACTGCAAGTCAGAAGTATACTTATGCCAAGTCAGTGTCCATATCTACTAAACCCTTAAGAAATGACTCTTTTTTTTACCAATCCTCTTCCTGAGAGTCTAGCAAAGTAAATCATTTCAGACACTTTTAAGTCCTGGATGGAAATATTTTTTTATTTTTTGTCCATTTTGTGGCAACCCGGAGTCAAAGGTTTGCCAGAGGTGTCAGAGTGAAAACCCAGTCAGGGTTGAACTCGTTGGGGTCATACCCCTGCTGGGATTTGAGCCTCCGACCCTCAGATCTTCTGCCAGATGCCATGACCATAAGGCCACAGATGAAAGAAACTTTGGTGTTTTTATAAAAGTCAGGGTGGTCATATGGTTTAATGCTAGAATTCTATCCCGGCAACCCGAGTTTGACTCCCGCATGGGTAAAAACCATAGAATAAAAGAAATAAAGACCAGTGTGCCTTTATGATGAGATAAACTCGCAAAGGTGTACTTTTAAAAAAATGATAATTTGCCTGTCTATCAATCAATGACATCCTGTTTGCTGGCATAAAGACACTGCGCCTGATTGTAGGGGTCTCAGAGTTGGATCCTGCTGGACTTCCTCTAGCTGCAACACAAACATTTCAAAAATAATTACATTCATCGCCAGTTCATTTTATGATCAACTCACATTGACTTTTTTGCCTTGCCAATTGTGCCAAAATTTTTCTCTTATTCTCCTCATGTTCTCTCAACAATTCCTTGATTTTTGCATACTTTTGATTCCCCATTCCAACCACATAGGTCCTCTGAGATTGAATCTGACTGAGCTGAAATTTTCATTCAATCTCTTATTGTTTAAACTTAGCTCAAAATTTAATTCATTTTTAACAATTTTTTA
>Ga0194133_10000874_pt1 | contig 57017 bp, 62 predicted proteins | sample TA2KigOf40mmetaG_FD_155448 | JGI IMG/M metagenome (GOLD analysis project Ga0194133, IMG submission 155448) | Freshwater microbial communities from Lake Tanganyika, Tanzania - TA2015055 Kigoma Offshore 40m | ecosystem: Environmental > Aquatic > Freshwater > Lake | place: Tanzania: Lake...
GAGCGTCTCGGCTACAAAACGCCAACTCAAGCTCGTCGCGATTTTTCTGTTGAATTCAAAATTGCTGCGTGATTCAATGGCAATAATTCACTCCCAACGCGCTGTCCACCACGTCCGGAGCGGAACAAAGCCAGTTCGACCTGATTTTGATGGACGTTCACATGTCGGTGCTGGATGGAATTGCGGCAGCTCTGCGCATTCGTGGCATCGAGGCGGGCAGTTCGCGCAGAACTCCAATTGTTGCGCTTTCCGCTGGTGTCCTTGACGAAGAGAGGCGGCGTTGCCTTCAGGCCGGCATGGATGTGTTTCTTGGCAAGCCCCTCACGCTCGATGCCTTACGGAACGCACTGGGGGCCGCTATGGTTCTGCGGTCACCAGCTTCGAATCAGAACTGAACTTCTTGAAATTCGAATAGCGCAATTCCAATCCCACGCGAAGCATCTTGCCAAGCACTCTGGCATCGGCACGGACGTCTATTTCCTTTGGGAGCCACACTTCACCGTTGATCAGCGTCTGCTCCATTCGAATCTTGGCTCCCGGTTGTAAACGCAACAAGAACCAACCAAATGAAAGTGTGTCGTGTGTGTCCAGTTCGAGCCGCGTTAGCTCATAGCTTTGTTGATCGATCCAGGCCGTACCCTTGAGCTTTTTCATTTGATCTGCCCGCCGACCTTTGCCGCGAAAGTTCTCACGCGGGATCCCTCGAATCCCCCAGCAGACGCGGCCAGCGATCGATTCCGTTCCAATCAACTCGAAGTCGAAAGCCTCAAGGACTTCGCGTCTGGCTTCAATTTCCTCGCGCCGGTCCTTATCGGTTTCTCCACGCCGCTTGGCGCGTTGCTTGGGGCTTTCCTCGCGAATCTTCGCTACCTCTTTATCTACGCGCCTCTGCTCCTCAGACTGTTCTTTGGCACTGAGAGGTTTACCATCTTTTTGAATTAGCCTCTCGATTTCTGCACCGTCAATATGAATGACCTCGTGGACTTTTTCCTTGGTCTCTTTTTGCGCCCCATTCTTTTCAAAGGTTCTTTGAAGCGTGCGGCGCTCATACATGTATGTGTCCAGGATTGCCAGATTCCGCTCGTCCCGTTCGAGGGCACGCTGCATGATCTGTTTTGCATCCTGAGCCTGCAATCCGGATGCAGCCAAAAGCACTTGGAAAAATCGCATCAACGTATCTGACGATACAAATGTCCTAAACGTTCCGCTGGATATCCAAGGCTAAACGCAGTTTGGATCACGATCCAGACGAAAACCGTCCGAAACAGACCCGCCTTGCGCCAACGCCGGTCTGACACGTGGATTGGCTCTTCAAGAAGTGCCATCCGGCCGCCCCATCCAAATAGCCTCCGTCCAAACTCGTAGTCCTCCATGATGGGATAGTTCTTGAATCCACCTATGGAAGCAAACACTTCACGCCTCACAAAGATACCGGCATCGCCGTAAAAAATCCCCACATAACGTCGCCAGTGATAGATCGTGTGAAAGCAACGCGCCACCCAGTCGTCCCCATCAAAATAGACATCGAAGATCCCGCCGAGGAGCTTTGGATTCGCAAGTGAGTTTTGAATCTCGCGGATAGCGTTCGGTCCCAGTCTCACGTCTGCATGTAGAAAGAGCAGAATGTCGCCTGTGGCTTGCCTGGCGCCAGCATTCATTTGAGGGCCGCGCCCAGGTTCGCTTTCTACCCACACCACCGGGTATTGCGCCGCAACCTGGGCTGTGCCGTCATGCGAACCCCCATCAGCCAAAATTACTTCGTGCGTTTTCAGCTCTAAGAGTGCGTCAAGAAATGGAGCTAGACCATGTGCCTCGTTTAGCACGGGTACAACGATGGATACCCGCATAAATAGCTGTGCCTTCTATGAGCGCAGCGCCACGTTCTCGCCGCGACCCGCTAGTGCGCGAACGCTTGGCCCGCCGCAAAGGCCAACTCCCACATTCTGCAAGGCGTGTAGCAAATTGTAGAAGACCTGGTAAATCATTTGCTCATTCACCGCCACCCGGCCGGGCAGCTTGAATCGCGCGGAGATCTCTTTGGCGATATGCATTCGCAGTCCCGTTGGCACCAACTGTCCACGCCGGTCGCGGACATTCGCAATGGCGATGGGTGTTTGTAAGACGTTGCCGCTGGCTCCGTCAACGTAAAACTGACACCGGGAAAACCATCCCAGATTGCCTGGATCCGCAGCATCAAAAAGCAGCAAAGGCGATTGCCGTTCCTGAGCCGTCAAATCGACAATCCACGCCCGGTCTGTCTCTTCGATTTTCAAATCAAAACCGGCCTGGCTGGCAATTCCACCCAGAGCTTCCGATTCCAGTTCAAGGAGAATGTACTTCTCGCCCGCTGCCTGCAAAACCTGCATTCGTATCCTTTATCTTACTATCGGAAGAGTTGACTTCCTTGAAACCATTATTTCTATTTGATATCGACGGCACGCTGCTGTCCAAGGCGGGACCGCACCACCGTATGGCACTCGAACATGCCGCTACTTCCATCGCAGGCAGGTTCATCACTACTGAAGGAGTACCCGTGGCCGGCATGCTCGACCGCGACATCCTGCGGCTGATGATGGCCCAGGCTGGCGTCGCTGAGAAGCGAATTCAGCAGTGGATGCCTTCAATCGTAAATCTCGCGCAACGACACTATCCGACCATCTGTCCTGACCTTCGTCACCGCGTCTGCCCTGGCATGCGTCCCTTTCTCGAGAGGCTCCGCCGCAGGGGGATTTCTTGTGGTCTCGTCACTGGAAATCTCTCCCGGATTGGCTGGCACAAAATGCGCCAATCCGGCCTGCGCAGCTACTTTAATTTCGGGGCGTTTGCCGAGATGGGCCATACCCGATCTGAGCTTGCAGCCAGGGCGATGGCAGAAGCCCGACGTGAAGGCTTGGCTGCCGCCAATGCACCTGTCTACCTCGTGGGCGATCACCTCAACGATATCCGCGCAGCCCGCGACAACGGCATCACCATCATCAGCGTTACCACCGGGCCGATGTCTCGCGAAGAACTGGCCGCTTTCTCGCCCGATTTTCTGCTGGACGACATTCGTGGCCTTCCATCAGAGATAATAAAAGGTTAAATGTTTTGTTATCGCGCTATGGCGCTAGGGGCAATTTTGCTCCTGGCTTCCTGTTCTTCAGATTCGGTAGGGGTGGCCGCTCCACCAAAGGCAATTGTCGGAGCAACATTGATCGATGGCACTGGCCGCCCGCCGATTCCAGATGCAGTTGTCGTCGTCGAACTCGGAAAGGTCGTCGTTGCCACGTCATCGAAGGGCTACACGATCCCAGCAAATGCGATTAAGACCAATGCAACTGGCCTGTACATAACACCCGCGCAGGTTGGTGCCAGGCTGGAGTACGGTGCGCCCGCTGATCTCTATCTCATCAACGGAAATCCGCTAGACAATCCGCTATTGCTCAGCAGTCCAATGCGAGTGATGAAAACAGGTGAATGGTTGAATGCCAACCCGAAATAACTCGACTTCCGCTCCTCACGCCGAAGACGCGGCACAGTCTCTTTCCGTCAAGCGGGCCGAGGTTGAATTTCATAACTTTGCGAGCCTTGGCGAGCCGGAGCGCGCTGCTCGCGTTTACGCCGAGGAAAATCAGCGCCGTGGCGCGATCCTCGACAACATGCTCGATTTCGTCGGGCCCATGACTCCGTTTCTCGAGATCGGCTCCAACGCTGGCCACTCCAGCTACATGCTTTGTAATCAGTATGGAGCCGACGGCTACGCGCTCGACATCTCTGAAGATTCGCTCCGCTACGGTATCAATTTGCGCGAAAAGTGGAACCTCAGCAAGTCGCCAGTTCTTGTTGCGGGCGATGCACTTCACCTCCCGTTCAAAGACAACTCTCTTCGCATGGTGGTAGCGTTTCAGATGCTTTCTCAATTCATGGACATCGATAGCGTGTTCCTTGAAGTCAAGCGAGTCCTGGCCCCAGGTGGCATTTTCTTCTTCGCAGAAGAACCCATGCGACGTTTACTCACCGCAAGGCTCTATCGTTGCCCTTACTACGACACCATGAAGCCGTGGGAACGCAAGCTCTACGATTGGGGCCTGCTCGGCTTTCTCGTGAAGGATGTCATCGGTGCTCATCAGGAAGAGTCTTTCGGGATCCACCAAAACCACCGCATGTATCTGAGCGACTGGCATCACTTGATCCAAAAGCACTTCGCCGAACAGCGCTATCAGCTCTTTGTTCCCGAGCGAGGGTGGGCGGAGCGTTGGGTGAAAAAGGTTGCTGTGATGAGCGACCCACACCGCTCGGAGTGGCGTGCGGCGAGATTGATGGGTGGAACTCTTGCGGCTATCTGCCGAAAAGAAAGCTCTGCACCTGAGACAGACACTTCCGTGCCTTTTGAATCGCGTTTTCGTTGCCCGGATTGTTCGTCAGATCTTCACCTTGGGGCGGATTCGACCCTTCGATGTGTGAAGTGCCCTTATGAGGCAGAGCTTCGCGATGGTGTTTACAACCTGCTTCCTTCGCACGATAAGCGTGAGTTGTATCCCGGGGACCGCGACGACATCATCGATTTTTCGCTTCCTGGCCACGTGAAACATCTCGGGCACGGTTGGCACGAGCTTGAAGGTGTCTACGGCAACAAGTACCGGTGGATTGGTGCGAAAGCCTCCGCCTGGCTTGAGAACGTCAAGGGCGGGGAACAGCGGCTTCGCCTGCGAGGCTTTGCGCCCGAGCCGATCTTCCAGGCCAGCCCCAGACCGGTTGTGGAAGTCTTCGTCAATGGCCTTCCCTTGAAGGCTTGGCCGCTCGACCGCAACGGATTGTTTGCCCTTGAAGCGAACTTGCCCGATGCACCGCGCTATGAGTTGGAGATTCGGGTCAGTCCAGTGTGGAATGCATCGAATGACGATCGCGAGCTCAGTGTCAACTTCGGCATGCTAAGGCTCATCCCACCGGAATAAGCACGTAAGCCGCAATGGCCATAATCGTGCCGGCTGCAACGCTGATCAGCCCCCATGCCTTTCGCTTTGGCAGAAACAACACTATCAGAAACCCTATGAGGGTGCTGACAATAATCCAAAGACAAGTTAAATCCATCAGCAGTCTCCAGACAGGTCCGGTGGCGGCTCATTTGTGGAGATCCGCAATGGCTCCTACCCAGCCACGCTGCTCGCGGTGAATTTCTCCTTTGCCAGTTTTGCGATCGATCCTCACCTGTGCCCGGTCGCCAGGGTGCATCAGCGAGATCTCGATCTCATCATCTCTGACTTCGAACCGTTCGACAGTCAAAGAGAGGCCAAGGGCTGCCAGCACCTGTACCCGATTGGCTGCACGTGCCAAGGCGGCGTCGACCGCTACCGGCGTATCAGCTGCCTTGGCTTCATCCAAGCCAAAGGATTCATGTGTGAGTTGAACACCGGTCACAGCGAAAAACAGAAACAACGAAAAGCCCACCAGCGACACGTATATATGCAGAGTGCGGCTCCACTTCAAGAACTCCTTCTGCCAGGCGCTCATGCCGACTGACTCACCGGGCCATATGCGATTTCAACCGCAGCAAACTCTCCGTTTTCCTTGGTAGTTGCCTTCGCCGGCTGGGTGCCACATTCGATCACTGCACTTTCTTTCGCATAGCCGCCATGCTCGCGGTTCGATTCCACAACAATTCGATACTTGCCCGGCCCGACGGGCTGCCCGTCGTCGTCAAGCCCGTCCCAGAGCAACTGGTATCGGCCCGACGGTCTGGTTGCTCTCGTGACACTGGCCCCGCCACCCGCACTCCCTGATTTCTTCCACCATTCGAATAAGTCGGGAAGCCAGCGCCTCCGCTCGGTCCAAACCGTAATGTTGCGAATCAGCTTGCCGCTCATGTCTTCCGCCCAGACGGCCTCATAAGGACGTCTGACGCGGTAGCCTTCAATCGCCCGCAGAGTGAGTGTTACCTGAATCTGGTAATTACCTGGCCAGCCTGTAGCGGCGACAAGTCTGCCAACGACCGGAAGCTCCAACTTCGGGATGCCTTGGCTGCGGAGCATCCTTCCGTCTCGGCTCATGATGATAGCGGCCGCACCCTGCGTTGCTTCAACGAGTCGCAGGCCTTCCTCGGGCTGCATCACGCAAAGTGCTGTTGAGAGTGCATTGGCGGATCCGGCATTGGGCGCCACCACGGTCGCGCTGAGCGCGAATTGAGCCGTCGAACCTGTTCGCGGGTCTAACAGATGTGAGGCTCCACGCTCATAGCCGCCACTGGTGGATACTGCTCCTGCTTGCAGGCGCACGCGAGTCAGCGGCGCGGCGTTTTCATGCCAATGCAATGGATCGCATACATGGATGTCCCAGCCTTCTCCTCTCACCGCAATGTCTCCGCCAATGTTCAGTAACAGACTCCGCGCTTCGGGAGCCGCCAGAGCCGCAGCATCGATCGCCTTCTGAGGATTAAGCTCTTGCCCAGTGCATTGACGTCGCGCCTTCCAGCCAGCTTGCTACTAATGGCTCCTCTGCTGCGGTTCTGCCAATTTTCATAAAGCTCCAGCAACTCACGTAACTCCGCAGGGATTGGCGCAGACTCGCCGGATGCGATCCAGCGCGAGATGTAACTCTCCCGGTCATAGGTGCTCAAGATACGGCGTAGCCCCTCTACTTTCGCCAGGCTCGCCGCAAAGGCTTCTTCACCGCCAGCACCGCGAACTTGCAGTTCGAGCGACGTTCCCAGTACATTTTGCTTCTGGAAGGTTTCAGGGACGTTTTGGGCAAGCGCCGCCAGCGGACATGCCAGCCAGGTTCTGCGCATCATTCGTTTCATAGATTGCTCTGTTATCGTACGGGGACCGACGGAGAATACTTCGGCATTGTTACGCGAAAGTCAGGAAGCTTTACCGCGTTTTTACAGGACTGCCGAAGCGCTCACGTAACGCCGTCCACTTGCGCCGCCAGAATCCGGTGCGGTGACGCTTCCACCACCTGACAATCGGCAATCGACCCCAAATTGCATAAGCCGCCGCCCGAAGCTCCGTTACCTTATCGAAGATCCATCGGCACCAGTTGATGGTGAGAAGCGATTCGCGCGTCAATTGGAAGATGCGGGCAACCAGCGCTGTACCCATCACCTTTGCAATGACGATGGTTCCAATTCCCAACACAGCATGTCCGCTCGCCAGCCATTGCAGGGCCAGCAGCTTGAAAGGGAAGATGACGATGCTTGGCAGTGCAAACAAAGCCAAGGCACCATATGGAGGCAATCCACTCGCCCAGGTTTCCAGTTGGTGCAGCACGGGCAATTTGCCCAGCAGCTTGAAGACAAACGAAAGCCGCCATTGAAGTTCCTCATAGGCGAGGATAACTCCAAGGGCGGCCAATAGAGCCCAGCGAGCGACCCTGCGAAGCCCGCGTTTCATCGTTTAGCCTTGGTGGTCGAGCGGCTTGGTCGAGTCGATCCCAAGCCAGCACAGCGCGCCGATAAAATAGGCCGTCGCCGAAATGTAGACCGTGATGGTGAAGTCATTGCCCGTTTGCTTTAAGACATAACCGATGACGACTGGTGCCACGCCGCCGGCGAAGTTTCCCATCATATTCATGCTGCCCGAAAGCGTCCCGGCGAACTTGCCGCCAACATCCATACAAGTATTCCAAGCCGGGGGCATCACGAGGTCGTTGCAAAAGCTGGCCATTGCGATGACGCCAACAATCATCAGTGGGTCCTTAAGTTGCATGGCAACCACAAGCAGCAATCCCGCCATGGTCATGCCTGTCACCGCCATGATTTTGCGCGCTCGTCGTGCATCGCCAAGCATCGCAGCCAGTTTCGGCGTCAGGAATCCGCTCACCAGGCAGCCGATGCCACCCAGAAAGAGTGGCATTCCGCTCAGCACGGCTCCACCCGCCTTGAGGTCGAAATTCAAGCTGTCCTTCAAGTAGGTCGGGAACCAGGTGATGTAGAAATACCAGCCATAGCTCAACAGGAAGTACTGCACCCACAGCAGCCAAACGCTGTAGGAACTGGCAAACCGTCCCCAGGGCACGCTGCCATGGTCGTCAGCCATCTTGATGCTGTCTCCGATGATTGCGAGTTCCTGCTCGTTGACGCTCTTATGATCTTTCGGGTTGTCGCGATACCAGAAATAGAAAACGGCGCACCAGATCACACCAAGGCTGCCGAAAATCTGGAATGCGGTTCTCCAGTCGATGACCCGGAACAGAGCGGCCATCAGCAGCGGCGTAAATGCACCGCCCCAACGCGCGCTCATCCAGACGATTCCTTGTGCCCGGCTCTTTTCAGCCGCTGGCAGCCAGGTCGAAAATGCCTTGGTGATGTTCGGGAAGGCTCCCGCTTCCCCCGCACCAAACAAGGCCCTCACCACAAGCAGGTACACATAGTTCATTGCCCAGCCGGTGGCAGCTGTGAAGAAACTCCACCAAAGCACGATGCGGGTTAACACCTTCCGCGCGCCCATCTTATCCCCGAGCCAGCCGCCTGGGATTTCAAACAAGGCGTAAGCCCAGGCAAATGCCGCCAGAACCCAACCGAACTGCGTGGAATCGAGACCCAAATCCTCCCGCATCTTGGGCCCGGCAAACGAGATGGAGACGCGGTCAATGTAAGTGATGATGGAAAGAACGACGGCAAAGACGATCACCCAGTGGCGGGTGTTGCTGGATTGCATAAACTAGCCGAGACTATCACAGTCCTCGCCAAGGGAGCCGCTCAACCAGGAAAGATATTTCTCGAGGCCAGAAGAGATAGGGATCGCAATGCCTTCTGGTGTGTCGTACGGGTGCAACTCTGTTAGAGCCTTCAAGGTTTGGTCGTGTTTCTCTGCTGAAGTTTTGATGATGAGCAGAACCTCCTGGCTCGATTCCACTGCGCCTTGCCAGCGGTAGATCGACTCGATTCCGGGTGCCAGATTCACACATGCCGCCAGCCTACGGCTCACCAGCTCAGAGGCGATCTTTCGGGCCGTTTCGAGGTCGGGCGCGGTCGACAAAATCACCAGAAATCCCATATCTTCACGAATCATGATTGCCTTACGTCGTGGAACAGTTTATAAGAAAGAGTAGCGTTATTTCGATGTTTGAATCCACGATCCTTCGCCGCGCCGGACTTGCCCTCGGGATGTTGACGGCCAGCGTGTATGTAGTGGTCGCGTTGCTCGGCCCCAACGGTGTCCCTGCGCTGCTAAAGCAGCGGCAGGATCTCAAGGCGCTCGAAACCCAAAACGCCAACCTCGCCCGCGAACGCGACGAGCTCAAGTATCGTGTGGATGCCCTCGAGCGAGACTCTCAAACTCAGGAGCTCGAAGTGCGCCGCCAGCTCGGCAAAGCACGCAAGGGTGAGATCGTCATCAAAGTCGATCCGCCGACGCGCTAAGCTGAGGCTCATGATTCTCAGAAGAGAACTCCTTGCATTCCCTTTTGCGTTGCAGTCTGCTGCCGCCCCACGCATTCTCCTCAATCACTTCTACGCCACTGTTGACCGGGCTACGTACCGGGCCATTGCCGCTGACACGTTTCTCCAGCAGCAATTCGCCCCTTTCGAGGAACGCACCACTGTGCGCAGTGACAGCACCTATTCCGGTCTGTACTTCTACGGGGATCAAACCTACTTTGAATTCTTCGAAGAGAATCAGGGTGGCCGCAAGCCTGGTGATGCCGGCCTGGCACTGGGCAGCGAAGACCCCGGCGGTTCTGCCTGGCTAAAGGCTCAATGGGGCAAGCTGAGGCCCAGCATCAATACGATGACCACACGCCAACTTGACGGCAGCGCCATCGATTGGTTTGAGACCACCAGTTTTCAGGAAACCCGCGAGCGATCGCTTGTGGAGGGCTTACGCGTGTTCGGGATGCAGTATGCACCTGGCTTTGTGGCGAAATGGCATGAAGGAAGTGCTGCTTCCATTGCACAACGCGACATTCTCGCCGCTTACTGCGCCAAGCTCAAGATGGCCAAACTGCGGGAAACTTCCTTGCTGGAAAACGTGACTCGCGTGACGATCGCCTCCCCTGAGGCCGGTATTCGAACTCGCGCGGCTCAACTCGAAGCCGCTGGTTGGCGCAACAAATCGTCTGCGAAGGGACTCGTCTCAAAAGGCCCCAATTTCACTGTCGATCTCCGTTTTGCTACGCGAATTGTCGGCGTCACCGAAGTTGAGATGTCGCTCAAGCATTCGAGCCCCAAGTCTTCGCGTTCAATTGGCAAGACCGAACTGGAGATTCGTTCAAATCGTCGGGCTATCTGGCGCATTCATTCTTGACTTGAGACGTGTGCTTGCGATATTTCTTGCAGGTGCTCAAATCATTCCTGATCGCTCTTGGATTCGCGCTCGCTCTTTCCGCCGCCACACCAGAAGAAGAAGTTCGCGCAGCGGAAAACGCCTGGATGGATGCCGTGATGAAGCGTGACATCCCCGCCCTTGAGCGCATATTCACGCCAGATCTGATTTACGCTCATTCCACCGGCAACATCGAGACTCGCGACGAATACATCGCCAGGCTCAAGGCTGGCAAGCAGCGCTACGACACGATGAACTACGAAAAAACGAAAGTGGCAGTTCACGGCAACTCGGTCGTCTTTCATGCCATTGCCCGCTTCACGGGCAAGAACGACGCAGGCGCTTTTAACGACCACCTGATGGTGATGCATACCTGGGTCAAAAAGGGAAAGCAATGGCAACTGGCGGCTCACCAGACCACGCGAATCCCCTAGTCGATCCGCACGGTCGTTGAGGTGGCAAACCGGTTGGTTCCCGCATGGGTCAACGATCCTTCAAATAGTTACAAGCCGGGAGCCACGCCCTTGATGACGAGATCTTGTTCCCACCTTCGATCGAGCACCAGTTCTTCGCTGGCTGCGGCTGTGAAGACAAGGTCCTTGCTCCAGAGCCACACAACCTCACCTGCCGGATTGATCAGCCGGAACTCATATTGCTGTCCGTCTGAGTAAGACAATCGGATCGGCTCGGTGTTGCGTGTTGTCAGACGCAAGGTCACTCTTGTACGGACCACGCCTTCATTGGATTTCAATGTCCCGGAGGACAGGGCAACATCGAACATCGTTCCCGCCTGTTCCCCATAAACGAGGCTCCCCACCTTGGCGGTGACCAGATCGTAGGTTACTGGGCCGGCGAAAGTGCTGACAACGCGCCTTACCAGGCCCAGGTTTTCGACATAGAGCTCTTCGCTGATTGCATCGTCCGGGCAGCCGCCGGAATACTCGATCCGCAGGGCGTCAAACTGCCTCCATGTGGCGCGTCTGCGGTCCACCGCCGCATGCTGGGCACAAGCTCCCAGGTTGGTTGTGTACGTGCCTCGTTCGGGATCGAAGCGGGTGATGAGTTCCGGCACATCCGTATCGAGGTTGAGCCATTGCAACTCACCGTTGGCATCCCGACGCAACCAGGCATTTTGAGCCCGGTAGCCTGTAATCGGCAGGTAGGTCTCATTGTCCTTGAGCAAAAGGATCCTGCCCACACGCACCTGCAAAAGCTGACCCGATGTGCTCTTGAGCGTCCACTCATTGCCGACCGCAAGAGGGAGCGCGTCAGCACCCGGGAGAAGGGAAGCAACCGCAAACAAGGCGGCAAAAACGCACTGCATAAACTAGAACGCGCAATGAACCTTTCGATCGGCTCATTGCGCGTCCTAAAAAAACTCCGAAACCTGGACCTAGACCTTTTCTGGCACCACGTACGGCTTGCGGTAATTCCTCTTCAGCATCTTGTCTGCTTCGGCGTCGCCCTCAAACTTCTCCTTCGCCGAGTCGAACGTCAATTGACGCCCCAGCCGGAACGAGATGTTACCGAGATGCGCGAGGCCGCTCGACAAGTGCGCCGTCTCCACCGGTCCGTTCTGGTCGCTGGTCTTGCGGCTGTAAACGGCCTTGATGAAGTTCTGGTAGTGATCGCCTCCAGCCCGGCGCGCCGGGCCCTTCTCCTTCTTCTGGCCAAGATAGGTCTCGAAGGTGTCGTAGCCTTTTACCACCAGATAGCCTTCTGTCCCGTAGAACAGATTGCCCACGCTGGCGCCGCCCTCGTCGTTAGTCATCCAGTGGCGTACTTCAAACTGAATCATCTTCTTCTCTTTCGAGTAGTGATAGAGAGAAGTCTGCACTTCCGGCGTTTCCTTGTCGTCATCGAAGGTGAACTTGCCACCGAGGGATGTGATCTTGTCGGGGAACGATTCGATGCCAAGTCCCCACATGCACATATCCGTCTCGTGGATGCCTTGGTTGCCGACGTCGCCATTGCCCCATTCCCAATGCCAATGCCAGTTGTAATGAACGTGGCGGCGGCTGAACGGCACATGCTGCGCCGGGCCTTCCCAAAGGTCGTAATCGAAGTTCGCCGGTACCGCCTCAGGCTTCTTGTTGCCGATCGAGGGCCTCCAGCGGAACACCAATCCTCGCGACATGTACACGTTGCCAATTACACCCTTGCGCATCAGCGCCACGGCTTCTTGCAGCGCCTCGCTCGATCGCAATTGCACCCCGTGCTGCACAATCCGGTTGTACTTCTTGGCTGCCTCCACCATCTTGCGCCCTTCGTAGATGTTGTGGCTTCCTGGTTTCTCCACGTAGACGTCCTTGCCTGCCTGGCAAGCCCAGATGGCAGCAAGGGAATGCCAATGATTCGGTGTTGCAATCGACACCGCGTCGACATCCTTATCCTCGTAGACCTTCCGCAGGTCCTTGTAGGTCTTGATCTTCTTGCCGTACTTGCTTTGAAACTCGTCTGCCCTTTTGGCGAGCAGGTCCCCATCCGGATCGCAGATGCCAACGATCTCGGCATCCTTCAAGCCCATGAAGCCAGCGATATGATCTTTGCCACGCCCATTGACGCCAAGTGTGACCACGCGCACCTTGTCATTCGGGCTCTTGGCCGCATTTGCTAGTGGCGCGGCCATGGCGCCCAGCATAAACATTCTTCGGGAATTCATCGTTTGCCTTTCCTTCGCACATATTCTATCAATATGACTCCTCCTCAATTGCCCGAAGTTACTGCAATCCACCAGGCGTTTATAACGGCGGCGGTGGCGCGTTTACGCCAACAGGAATCCCGCATTCACGACTGCCTCCAGCGCCTCAATGAAGATCAGGTGTGGGCGCGCGGCAATGAGAATTCCAACTCGGTGGGCAACCTCGTTCTCCATCTGATGGGCAACCTCGGCCAGTGGGTTGTCTCTGGCCTTGGCGGCCAACCTGACACCCGCGACCGCGATTCGGAATTCTCAACCCGCTCTGGAATCACCTCTGCCGAGCTCTCCGCCCGGCTCCGCGCCCGCATGGATGAGGTGATTGCGGTGATTGAAGCTGTTCCTGCGCACCGGCTGCTTGCAATACTCAGTCCCCAAGGCTACACATTGCCGGTGCTGGAGCTTATCACACATATAACAGAGCACTTCTACCACCACGGCGGGCAAATTGTACTGCTGACCAAACTATACCTAAACGTCGATTTGGCCTATTACAACCACCTGAAATCAAACAATACGCAACATACTGAAACAATCCCATAATAAAAAAATCTAGTTGGGTCGATAAAGAGAGTACATTCCGTGTGTTTTGCACGTATCTTTGTACGAGAGGCCCAGTTAGCCATATGCGATCTATGTTGACCGCGACCCTGGCACTCAGTTTGTGCTCTGTCGCAGCGCTCCGCGCCGATTCTCTGCCAAATCTCACGGTTCTGCTTTCTGTGGAAGGCAAAACCTCTCCTGCTGCTCTGTCTGAGCTTAAGAACGAGCTGAACGACATCATGAAAGAGACGGGTCGCAAGTTGGATCTTCGTTTGCGCAATCAGGCGGCACCCTCAGAAACCTTTGAGGATGTAGTGATAGTAAAGCTCAAAGGTATGTGCAAGATGGAGCGCCTGATCCCGTTCATGGACGAACGTGGCCCTCTCGCCTGGACTCACTCCACTAATGGCGAAATCCTGCCCTTTGCTGAAGTCGCGTGTGATCGTGTTGCCAACGCAGTAGCAAGCGCACTGTGGGGTGAAGAGCGTAAGCAAGCCGATAAATTCCTCGGTCGCGCAATTGGACGGGTTCTTGCGCACGAGCTCTATCACATTCTCGGCAAGACACATGAACACAACGAAGATGGTTCGCTGGCCAAAGAGTCGATCTCTGCCAAGCAACTCATTTCCGACAAGCGCATCACCTTCGATGTGCGCGATCTCAATCGCATGGCCCCGTAATCAGGCCGCGAAGACTCTTTCAAACAATTTATCGATGTTCTTCAATTGCCGGGCCGCAGAGAACGTTTCCTCGAGCTTCTCGGCAGTGAGGTGCTTCATGACGTCCGGGTCAGCGCTCACGGCAGCCTTGAAACTCGTTCCCGTCTCCCAGCACTGCATTGCGTGCGCCTGCACCAGCCGGTAAGCCGTTTCCCTTAGCATCCCTGCTTCGGCGAGATCCAGCAACAGTTGTCCGCTGAACACAATCCCCAGGGTGGCGTTAAAGTTGGCGAGCATCCGATCCTCATTCACGCGCATGCCCTCCACCAGCCAGGCAGTCTTCGCGAGCAGGTAATCCGTCAGAATCGTCGAGTCCGGCAGAATCACGCGCTCCACCGAGCTGTGCGAGATGTCGCGTTCATGCCACAATGCGATGTTCTCAAAGGCCGCTTGCAGATTTGAGCGAACGATCCGCGCCAGACCGCAGATCTGTTCACACACGATCGGATTCTTCTTGTGCGGCATCGCACTCGAGCCCTTTTGCCCGGGAGCAAACGGCTCTTCGGCTTCCCGCACCTCTGTCCGCTGCAGGTGCCTGACCTCAAGTGCGATTTTCTCGAGCGTCGCACAGATTAAAGCAAGAGCCGCGACATAGTTTGCATGCAGATCACGAGATAGCACCTGGCTTGAAACCGCCGCTGCCTTCAACCCCAGTCCGCCGCAAATCAACTCTTCCGATTCGGGCGACAGATGGGCAAAAGCACCCACTGCGCCCGATGTCTTCCCGACACGGATTTCTTCGGCCGCTCGCGCGAACCGCTCTGCATTACGGCGCAATTCGTCATAGAAATTCGCCAGCTTCAAGCCGAACGTGATCGGCTCGGCATGCACGCCGTGGGTACGCCCGATCTGCACGGTGTCTTTGTGCTGGAGAGCCCGCTTTTTGAGTGCTGCAAGCACAGCATCAAGGCCTTTGGCAATGATGGCGCTGGCTTGTTTGATCTGCAGTGCCTGAGCCGTGTCGACCACGTCGTTTGAAGTCAGGCCGTAGTGCAGCCAGCGCGAATGCTCGGCTTGCCCATTCTCTTTTAGTGTCTCGGCAACCGCAGTCGTGAACGCAATGACATCGTGCTTTACCTCGCGCTCGATCTCTCCAATTCGCTCCACGTTAAAGCCGGCATGCGTGCGCAGAGCCGCGGCGGCCTCGGCGGGCACCAGGCCCAGATGAGCCAGCGCTTCCGATGCAGCCAGCTCGACAGCGAGCCAGCATTGATACTTGTTGTGTTCAGACCAGATGAGGCCCATTTCAGGCCGTGTGTAGCGTTGAATCATGTGTGAATCCTAAATTTCGATGAAAGGGTGGAGTTGGCGCGGTTCGAGCACGCTCAAGTCGAGGTTTGAAAGTCCCCGCCGGTCGATGGCTTGCGCTGCCACCATATGCGCCAGGGCCGGAAAATTGTTCTGTTCGCTCAAGTGCCCCAGCACCAGCTTGCGTGTTCTCGGGGAGATGTCGTCCAGGATGTACTGGCTGACTACGTCATTCGAAAGGTGTCCTCGCCTCGACATGACGCGCTGCTTCAGGCTCCATGGGTAAGGCCCAACTTTCAGCATTTCAAGGTCATGGTTCGATTCGAGCAACAACATATCGCAATCCTGCAGATGAAACCGGATCGAATCCGGCATGTATCCAAGGTCTGTGCAGATGCCCACTTTGCGGTCGTTCGATTGGAACGTATAGCCCACCGGATCCTCCGCATCATGTGGCAGCGAAAATGACTGCACGTCGATCGATCCGATCCGCAGCTTTGCCCCAGCCTGGAAAGGTTGAAAGTACGCGGCTTCTTTGCCGGTCTCAAGGGCCGCCGCCGTGGGCTGCGTCAGGTAAACGGGCTTCTTCAGAAACTTCGCAATGGCCGGCAGGCCCGATACATGGTCGCAATGCTCGTGCGTCACCAGAATCGCGTCAAGGCAGTGCGGATTCACACCGTTTGCCTCCAGCCGCGCAAAGGTCTCTTTTCGCGAAAGGCCGCAATCCACCAACAGATGCGTCGATCCATCGCTAATGTAGGCGGAATTGCCTGCGCTGGAGCTTGCGAGAATCAGAAAACGGACGGGGAATAACACTCAGGTGGCTTGAAAAGCCAGTCTAGCAGGAACTACGCCGAAGTACTCACTCATGCGCCGCATGCCAAGTTGCGGCGCGATGCAATCCTGTGTCGCTACTGCGCTGTAGAATTCCATCAGTTCCGCTATGCGCGAATGAAATGGGCGCACCAGGCGCCCCTCCATGCGGACCAATCCCGGCGGAGCATTCGGCATCCAGGCATTGGGTTTGCCCGCAGCTTCACCAATGATCTGGTTGATTTGCCGGCGGGTCGGAATGTCTGGTCCTCCGCAAGGCAGATCGAGAGGCCCGGCAGCGACATATCGCACCATCAACTCCGCAACATCCTGCGGATCAATGGGGTTTGTGCGCGCCAGGCCGTTTCCGATCAAGGGCAAAAATCCTTTGCGGGCCATCGGCAACAGGTCTTCGAATGCGCTGAAGATTCCTGTCGGCCGGACAACGGTTGAAGACAGCGAGGTCTGCCGAAGCTCTTCGACGAAACTCTCATGCGCCCTCACATAAGCTGTGTGCGCATAGCCTTCCTCCACATGAACGCTTAAATAGACAAATCGATAGGCACCCGCACGCAAAGTTTCTTTGAGTAGCTGCTTGTGGATCACCGGGTCTACGGAGCTGAATCCACGCTTGTCCTTCGCTCTCATGGACACACTCGCGCCAGCGCAGGACATCAACACATCGCAGTCTTCGGCCAATCCCTTGGCCGAGCCAGCGACGGTGAGATCCCATCCGGTTACGGCGAGCACCGTGTGACCAGACAGGCGCAACAATTCGTTGACCCTCCGGCCTACCTGTCCCCCGGCGCCTACCAGAAGTATCCTCACAGCATTACTAGCGGATTTGTTCACGAAGGTAGCTCACTCTTCGTTGAAAAATTGGTACTTCAAGGTCCACTACCCAATCTCCACTGGCCCCACGCAGCACGGCCCGGCCCCTCTTAAAGTCTGCCGGCTCCTTGGCCCAGTTCAAGCCCCTGGCGTGCAGCATGTCGTGCTTTTCTGCCTCAGACTTGCCTAGTAGTTCTTTGTGACTGTAGTGCGCCGAAGCCAGCATGTTCAGACTGTTGGCCGAAGCATCCAACTGTCTCCAGATGAAGTACTTCTCCACTTCGCTCGCCTGCGGGATCACGAGTGCCCGGCAATCAAAGCTCGCCAGCTTTTTGCTGTTGAAATTCCTGGCAAATGCCGACGTAAAGACACTGGCTGCCACAGAGACAAGCTTTTGCAAATTGCCGTCAAACCACATCGGGCTTTTCTCGTTCTCGTAGTCGGTGAGCAGAAATGAGTACTCGTCACTTTGCCCATAGGCAAATCGGCAACCCATCATCTGCTTGGCCAGCGTCAGCGCTGCTTGGTCCAGAGCATCGGCCAATGGACGGCAATAAGGCCTCTCCATCCCCTTTGTGAATTCATGAAAGCTTCTCCCGTCGATGCGCAATACAAGGTTTGTTCCACGCGGAACCTGGATCCGCAGCGCGTCTTCGTAATACCGTTTGATTCGATCGCCGAGTGAGTCTTTCATGCGTTAGCTTGGGTGGGGATGCGTGTCGTTCTCGATACCAACATACTAATTTCGGCCTGCTGGAAGCCTGGCGGTCTCGAACGGCAACTCGTCGATCTTGCCCTCGCCGGACATTTCGATTGGGTCGCCACCCAATCCGTCATGGATGAATATGTTGAAGTTCTGAACCGGCCGAAATTCAAACAGCTCCGGGCATCGATCGATACTTTGCTCGAGCGCTTTGCCGGCAAAGTTCGCATCGTACCGGTCGCTGCCAGCATTGCGCTCGCTCACGACCCCGATGATAACCTTCTGCTCGAGGCCGCACAGGCTGCCGCTGCTGATTTTCTTGTGACGGGCAACCTCAAGGATTACCCGCTCGATTGGCCAGTGGCGCGCATTGTCAACGCGCGCCAGTTCTTTGAACTAGTTCAGGTTCACGGGCTCGGCGGTGCCGTAGTAAAGCCCATTGAATAGCAACTTGAACGTGCCGTGCGGTTGCGCGCGGAAGCTCACTTCAGGTCCGTACAGGAATAGCTTGCCTTCGCCCACCTTGGCCTCGGCGACGGCAACGCCACCCTCAAGGTAGTGCTGGCCCCAGGCCCAGCCGCTACGCAGTGGCGTGCTGTTGGCAAACCAGGCTACCGGCTTGACGTTTTGCATCGCTGCTTCCGGCTTCATGCGGAAGACCGGGCTGTCATCGAAGAAGATATCGGCCTTCTTGTCCATGCCGTAGGCGAGTGGATTCGTATTGTCGACAGCCACTTCCATCACCGATCCCGGCACGTAGTATTTCTCGTTCGAAAGCTTACGCTCGGCTCCGTTGGCAGTCTTTTCAACAAGATGGTCTCCCACCGGCAAACCCAACATTTGGGCGAGCGCAGTCGAAGATCCAATCGTCAATACGGTGCCGCCGGATTCGAGGAATTTCTTGAGATGCGGAACTGTCTTGTCCCGACTCACGCGGCCTTGACGCTCGCGCCATTCAGGCAATAGGTTCGACTCAGACCCGCCTACGCTTGCGCCAGTACCGCCAAACCGCGAACGCTCCGCGATGCCACCAGTCACAAACACGAGCACATCGAACTTGGTCCGCAGGTCGCCCTGATCGAGCGTCGGCGGATAAACAACCTGGAACGGAAAATCGAATTGCTCAAATAGCCAGCGCGTCCACCCCGAAGGCATCGACCCGCCCACGTTATCCCACAATCCGATGCGGATGGGTTTGAGTTTCAATGCTTCACCAGCAGGCTTCGCGGCCGCAGTCGTGAACGTCACATTCGATGCTTTAGCGATCGAAGCCACGTTTGCAGCAGTTTTTGCTTTGGCCGACACAAAGATCGTACCCGCTTCAAGCCCGTTGCTCCCTTTCAGCCAGTAAACGTCTTCGCCAGCGGCGAGCAGCTTGTTGATTGCCTTAAACGAGTCGTTCACCTTGTGGCTCAGCAAATAACCTGCTGCCCCGGTGCCAGAAACTTTACCAGCGGGCAGATCGATAAAGCCATTCAACTTCTCAAACGGTCCCGAGAAATCCTCGAGAACGCGATCAAACTGCACTCCCATCAGGTAAGCCAGTGTCCAGCCCGCGCTGTCATAGGGCGGAATCGGAGGGCCACCAGCAAAGCGGAAGTCGTTCGGGTGATTCTGCGGTTCGAACATGTCGAGCAAATGCGGCCGGAAAGCCTGAGCAGACTTGAAAACGATCGAACCCGCTGGATGCTTCTTGCCAGCCACCTCAAAATCCGCCATGGCGCGATGCACGGTGAGACCCATGTATTGCATCGTTTGGGTGAACTTGATTGCCGTGTTGAAGTCCACCTGATTCGCGGGCAGAATGTACCCGCGCGGGTCACGCCATTCCGGCTTCAGCAACTCCTGGTAGTACTTCATTGGCACAACTCCGCCCGCACGGCCTTCACCCTGCGTGATGCCATCCTTGGCGAGTCGTTCGTTCAGCCACTCCAACCGCTTTGGCAACATCGTCCAGTGGTCTTTGCTGCCGCGTTCGATCGAGTTTTTCCCCATGCGATAGATGTTGAAGAGCAGATCGTCTTTATGGCGCGAGGCGTAATCGAGGATTGCCCGATTGGCCGAAATCGAATAATCGATTGCTTGCGAAAAATGCCACTTTGGCTGCGGTGCGATCGGAGCAGGGTTCGTCTTGCTCTGCAGCATCCGCGCAGGCACAAACGGGATATCCATCGGTGTCGGGCTGCCGGCCGACTCCGTGAGGATGCCGATCATGTTGTGGAAGTACGAGGTCGTACGCAGCCCGCCGTTGTACCAAACGGAAAAGTTCGCGCCTTCGCGTGTGGTGAATCCAGCCTTGCCCTCGACAGCAAATCTCGCATGCATGGCCGAGCCAACCTGATCCACGCCAATCATCATCATCGGATCGAACAAATAGCTGGACGGGTCACGGAAGGGTGGGCAGAATAATGTCGTTCCTGCGGGGCCCGATTGGTGGTGGTTGTAAAGAATCTGCGGGATCCACTCGAGATACAACTGCCGATTGATGTTCTGCGTTTCCTTCTGCGTGCTCATGAAGAAATCGCGGTTGTTGTCGTGGCCGACGTACTTTTGATAGAGCCGCTCCGGTGTATAGCGCCGCTTTGTCGGGTCCGGATTCCGCATGTAGTTGGAACTCACCATGTCCATGCCGTCCGGGTTGGCATGCACCAGTAGGACAACGCAATCGCGCAAGACTCGCATCGTCTCTTCGTCGTTGCGGGTCAGCAACTGATGAGTCATCTCGATCAACTGTGCCGCACCTAAAACTTCCGAGGCATGCAAGCCGCCGTCAATCCACACTACAGACTTGCCTTCTTTGGAAAGAGCGCGCGCCTGTTCGTCGGTCAGGCCTTCGGCCATCGCCATCCGCTTGGAGATCTCTTTCAGCCGCGCCAGATTCTTGATGTTCTCTGGTGCCGAAATGATCGTCATGTACTGCGTGCGGCCTTCTTCGGTCTTGCCGATGTCGACCAGTTTCATGCGGTCCGATTCACCAGCTACCTGCTTCACATACTTCTCGTATTGTGTGTAGGTTGCGAGGAAATAATCGTCCGTGACGTTGTTGCCGAAAACGTCCTTGGGCGAGCTGATTTTGCGTTGCGCCGATGTGCCGAGGCAGAAGGCGAGGACAATGATGCCAATCCGGAAATACCACATATCCGGAAATTGTCGCAAATTAGAACGACAGTTTGCGAGCCCAGATATTGCGGAAGCGAACCGGTACGTCGTGATCCTGCAATGCCAGCGGCATCTCAGGAGCATGCGCCTCATAGGTGCCATTCACGCGGTGCGCCATGCGCCCGAGAATTTCCTTGCGGTGCTGCACAAGCACGCCATTGAAAATCAACGTCACATATCCGGGCTTAACGAGGTCCGAGCCGTTGAAGCGGGGTGCCTCGAAGATCAGGTCGTAAACGTTCCATTCCCCTGGCTTGCGGATCGGGTTCACCATGGGCGGGTACTGTCCGTACACGGCACCAGCCTGGCCGTCGGCGTAGGTTGGATTCTCGTAACTGTCGAGTACCTGAATCTCGTAGCGCCCCATCAGCAGCACGCCCGAGTTGGACCGCCACTGGGAATCGCCAGAAGGCTCAACCGACGCCGACCATTCGAGGTGCAACTGCATATCACCAAAGGATTCCTTCGTGACAGCATCGCCACCGCCCGGGGTCACTTCCATGTAGCCGTTCTCCAGCTTCCAAGGCGCTTGGGGTTTGTTTCTCTTCCCGGCAAATGTCCAATGCGACAAATCCTTGCCGTCCAACAAAACGATCGCGTCCGAAGGCGCTCCCCCGGGAGCACTTGCTGGAGTCACAATAGCCGGTTTCGGCCGGTCAATATCATGCACCTTCCAGCGTTGAAAGGGGATGATCGGCGTGTCGCTGTAGCCCGTTGGCTGATTAAAGCGCTTCGGGTTCTTCGTTTGTGCCATTGCGGCCGTGCCGGCCAGTACGGAACTCAAAATCGTGCGGCGTTTCATTTCTTAAGCAGCGTATCAGAACTACCGCATCGGTAACTGGAAACTCGTAAACCCATCCAGCCGGATTGCGATTCGGAACTCCTCTTCCGGCGCACGATGGAATCGTTCTGCCGCTCCCAGGAGCCCTGCGATCAAAAACACAACCAAAGTCCACTTCGTTTTCATGGCGGTCTCAGCCTCCACTAGGTAAGCGCTAAATGAAGTGGATTTCCGCCTACTTTAAATAATTTTCTGCCCAGCTCAGATGCTGCTCCATAATGTTCTGGGTAAACTTCGGCTCATTCGGGCCGTGCAACGTGCGCGGATACACGATCATCTTCACTGGCACATTTCGCCTTTCGAGCGCCCGCCGGAATTCATAGCCCTGCGTCGGCGGTACTCGCGGGTCATTCTCCCCGTGCAGGATCAGCGTCGGAGTTTTCACGTTCTGGATAAAGTTCATCGGCGAACTCTTCTGATACACCTCCAGCTTTTCCCAAGGCGGTCCGCCGAAGTAATCCTCATAAACTGCCGGGATGTCCTGTGTCCCGTACATCGATACATGATTCGTAATCCCAGCACCGATCGCGGCGCACTGAAAGCGACTCGTCTGTGTCACCGTCCAGGCCGTCATGTAGCCGCCATAGCTCCACCCCATCACGCACATCCGGTTTGCGTCGGCGACGCCCATCGCGATCACCTGATCCACGCCCAACTGGATGTCCTGATAATCCAATCCGCCCCAATCTTGATCCACCCGGTTGCGAAATGCGGCACCATAAGCGGTCGACCCGCGCGGGTTTGGCCGCAGCACGGCGAAGCCTTTTGCCGCGAACGTCGCGATCGGATACAGCCCGCCGGAACCGATGAAGCTCTCGCTGAACACCCCCGATGGCCCCCCGTGAATGTTCAGGATCAGGGGTGCCTTGGTTCCCGGCTTGTGGTTCGCCGGATAGGTCAGGATCCCTTCGATCGGCAAGCCATCCTTGCCCTTCCAGGTGATCACTTCAGACTTTGCCACCGGCGGCAATGCAAGGCCTGTATTAGCGGCACTCACTTGCACGGGGCTTCCCCCAAGCGCCATCACAAAAGCCTCCACGGGTTGATCCAGGCTTTGCGCCGGGAAGCCCACATGCGTCCCCGCATCGTTCAAACGCACACCCGCCATCACGCCTGCCTTTGAGCTGTACAGGTTCTGCAGCGGACCATCCACCGGCAATCGGTAAATTGCCGACCTGGTTCCTTTGGATTCAAACACCAAAAGCGATTTCGAGTCTGGTGCCCATCCCGCCACGGAAGGATTGTCGTTCGGCGTCGCTGCCAGGTCTCTTAGCTCTCCGGTCGCTCGCGCGTACAAAGTAACCCGCTCGGCGTCATGGCTCGACCGGTTCTGCCTGCGCTGCATGGCAATGTACCGGCCATCGGGAGAATAAACCGGCTCAGATTCATACTTGCCGGTTGCGGCCACTGTCTTTACCGCTCCCGTCGCCACCTCAACCTCAATCACATCGGCTGAAGAAGACTCGTTGGGTTCGCTCGAACTCCGCCGGTCCACGGCCAAATGCTTTCCGTCCGGCGACCAGTCGAAGGCCGAAACATGAAAGTCCCCGGTGAGCACTGCCTTCGGCGTTGCGCCAGCTTTCAGCTCAAGCAGCCACAAACCCTGCCGCGGCGGCTTAGCCCCCACGACGCGAAAATCCAGCTTCTCCTTACGCCGCTTTTCAAGATCCTTGTCTTCTTCCGCTGCAGTGAACGCCAGATGCTTGCCGTCGGGTGAAACCTTGTAACTCCCTAGATTTCCCTTCCAATCTGTCAACTTTTCGGCTTCGCCTCCCGCGATCGGCAGCCGGTAAAAGTTACGCTTCCCGGATCGGTCTGACGCAAAGAAAATCGAATTCCCGTCCGGTGCCCATTCCGCTGCATTTGCGCTTTTTTCCCCTTGCGTCAATTGCCGCCGCCCACTGCCATCGATCCGCGCAAAATGGACATGCGTCAACATCTCGCTCTTTTCCGTTTCGATCACGGCTTGGGTTTCAAGCCAGATGACGCTCTTGCCATCAGGGGAGGGAATTACCCCCGAAATGGTCTTGAGCTTCATTGACAGAGCCGGCGACCAATCCGCGGCAAACACCGCCGCCACACAGCACAAACCCAAAAGGATACGCATGTCGCTAGCTTAAACTAGGCGCGCGTATTCGCTCCAAACCTGCACCTGATCCCGCCCGCCACGCTTGGCTGCATAGAGTGCTTCATCCGCTTTGGTAAACAGAAACTGCGAGTCCATTGCTTCCTGCCATTCGCAGACGCCACAGGAGAACGTAATCTTGTGGACGCTTTGGTCCGGTGCAATGAACAGTTCGCGACCCGCCAGTTCGCAAATGCGCGAGAGCATCGCGGATGCCTCGCTCTCCCCGCCCTGGAATGCGATCACAAACTCATCGCCACCCCAACGGCCAACCCAATCCGTTCTTCGCACATTGGTCCTCAGCAGATCACCGGTCTGCCTCAATACGGCATCGCCGAAATCGTGTCCATAGGTATCGTTCAGTGTCTTGAAGTTGTCGATATCAAGAATGGCAAAGCTCAGCGCATTTTGTCGGATTCGCGTCAGCTCGATGGAATCCTTGAGCCGGTTCTCGGCGCTGCGCCGATTGTAGATCCCGGTCAGGTGGTCGATCGCGCCGTCCTGGTTGGCGCTTTCGATCAGATCTTTCATGGACCGCGTGATGTAATTCACGTTGGACATCAGGCTGCCCACCTCGTCGCGATAATGCACGGGCAGATCTGGCAGTACCTTTTCATTCAAAAACTGGTTGAGCTGCCGCGACGTGCAAAGAATCGGCTTCAGGATGGTCGACAACGCCCAATAGGCAAAAACCGCTGCCGTGGCGGCTGCCACGCCGCTGATCAAAATTGCCTGTTCCAGCTCTGGCCCTTTGAGGGTCGAGAACAAAATAAAGAAAATTTCCATTGCCATTACGGGCAACAGCACACTCACCACTACTGCAAATACAACCTTGCTGCGAAACGAGGTCGCAAATGGCAGGCGGTTCAAGAGATCGTAAAATTTCAGTGCTCTCGACATGAACTCATCCTTTCCTTGCGCTCTGATGTATCCATCGGCGCTTTCCGGGCCGTCTGTATATAGCAGTGGCTTTTCTCCCGGAACTACGGGAGCGGCCTTAGGAGATAAAATCATGGACGTGAAGCTTAACTTGTTGGCGTTATCGACCCTCGCGATGGTACTCGGCGCTCAGGAGGCCTACAAAGGGCCTGTTCCGGACAAAACGGACATCCCCTTCATCCGCCACGCCAACAAACTTGTCGTCACCGATACCGGCGAAGCCAAGGATGAATCTGCCAAAGGCGACACGATTTACACCGTACCTGGTGCGGCTGCCACGGCCAAAACGCCCCTCACCGAGCCATCTTTTGTCATTAAGGTCGACAAACTCAACGTGCAGCAGATGCAGCTGTACAAGATGGAGCCACGCAATGGCCAAAGAGTCCTCACACTGCCACAAAAGGTAAAAAAGAACGGTCCACGCGCCATTCGCCTCTCCCTGGAACCCCTTTCCACCGGCCTGTTCAAGCTCGAAGTTCAGGAACCGCTGGAAAACGGCGAGTACTGTTTGAGCCCTGGCGGCTCGAACGCCGTCTTTTGTTTCGCTGTCTACTAAGGGGGCTTGCTAGACTGAAAGCTTCTATGTTTCAAGGCTTAGAACACACAGCTATCGCTTCCCCGAACCCCAAGAGACTCGCCGACTGGTACGTCGACCACCTCGAATTTCACATCAACTTTGAATATGCCGGCAATTACTTCGTCAAGGCGAAGAATGGCTCTATGCTCGAAATCATTCCGAGCGACGGTGCTCCCGGCCCGAACGAGATGAAGACCCCCGGCATCCGCCACCTCGCGATCGCCATCGATGATTTCGACGCGGCCTACGCCCAATTGCAGGCCAAGGGTGTCAAATTCAAGGCGGAGCCCTTCACCAACCAAGGCAACCGCCTCGTCTTCTTTGAAGATGCCGATGGCAACCTCTGCCATTTAATCCAACGCGAAAAACCGCTCCCTTAAGCAGTGCTCTTGAAACGTCAGATTTTCAAGGCATTCGAGTATCCGGAATTCCGGCTGATGTGGCTGGGTGCCTGCACCTCGTCCATTGGCACCTGGATGCAGAATCTGGCGCAAAGCTGGTTGGTCTACGAACTCACCAAATCGGCCTGGTATCTCGGCCTCGACGCCTTCCTCGGGCAGATCCCCATCTTCCTGTTCAGCATGTTGGGGGGCGTCGTCGCCGATCGTAAGGATCGGCGCAAGGTGCTCGTCTGTTCTCAACTGGTGCAAATGTGCTGCGCGATTACGCTCGCCCTGTTGGCGTGGTTCGAGATTGTCCAGGTCTGGCACGTCCTCGTCTTGTCCTTTATCGTCGGCACGGCGCAGTCCTTCGGCGGGCCAGCATACCAGGCGATGATTCCATCCCTCGTTAAAAAAGAAGATCTCCAGAACGCGATCGCGATGAATTCGATTCAGTTCAATGTGGCCCGCGTTATCGGCCCAACCTTGGGCGGAGTGGCGCTGGCCAAACTTGGCGCATCCTGGTGCTTCTCCCTGAACGCCTTAAGCTTTCTCGCCGTGATCTTCACCCTGCTGCGCGTCGCTCCTCGGCCTCCCGCAATGACTGGCAAAGAGCCCGTCCTTGAAAGCATGAAAGTCGGCCTCCGCTTCGTCCGTGACAACTCTGTCATGGGCGGTCTAATTGTTCTAGCCTTCTTCATGACCCTTCTGGGCGGCTCGATCATGACCTTCCTTCCCGTTTTCGCGGAGCGGGTGTTCCACCTCGGCAAAGAAGCATTCTCCGAGATGCTCGTCATCTCCGGCATCGGCAGCGTAGTCGGTGGAATTTTCGTCGCCGCAACCAGCGGCACCCAGCACAAGGGCATGCTCTCGCTCCTTTCGCTGATGGCTCTGGGTGGATTCATCTTCGGCTTCGCGGTCTCCTCCAATTTCTGTCTGGCTTGCGCCATGCTTTTTCTCGGAGGCGCGGCGTTGATTGCCTGCTATGGCCTTGTCAGTTCGCTGGTCCAATCCCAGGTCGAAGATTCCATGCGCGGCCGCGTCATGAGCATCTACAATGTGGCCTTTCGCGGCGGCATGCCCTTTGGTGCCTTCGCATCGGGCCGCCTGATCGAATCGTTCACCGCCCCCCAGGTCCTCGCCGCCAACGGCATTCTGCTCGTGGTCTTGAGCGGCATCTTCTTGCTGTCGCAACGCAAGATCGCCCGCCTCTAACTCGTCCTTCGATAGAATCGAGTAGTGATCTTTCGTGCTGTACTTTTCTCCCTTGCGATCTCCGCGTTCTCTCAACCCCTGCCAGTCTCCTATCGTCAATACTGCGCCGGTTGTCATGGGGACAATGCCACCGGCACAGATCGCGGCCCGGTCTTAATCGACACTCGCAGCCTTCGCGCCTCATCAGAAGCCAACATTCGCGACCTCATCCAAAAAGGCACCCAAGGCGGCATGCCTGCCTTCTCCAATCTCCCCAGTGCCACGCTCGACCAACTGGCGAAACTTGTCCGCTCCTGGAACGCTTCCGCCTTCGACGCTCAACCCCAGGGCGACGTCGCCCAAGGCAAGGCAATCTTCGAGCAGCGTTGTCTCGGCTGTCACATGGCCATCGGTCGCGGCGGCTCAAACGGGCCAGACTTGTCCAACATCGGCAAGGAACTCACCCTTCGCGAAATCGAAGCGCAACTCACCGACCCCGATTCCCGCCGCGGCAAACGCAATTCCGCTGCCTGCCCTTCCTGGGCTTTTTGCCCCGATCACCCCTGGTCGGTCGTTGCCGTCAAGCGGGCCAATGGCGAATCCCTCCGTGGCTTTGCCCGCTCCCGCGGCCGTCACGACATCCAACTCCAAACTCTCGACGGCGAGCTGCACCTCATCCAGAATCCCGCCAGTGTCATGGAAGAAGGCAACTCTCTGATGCCCGCCTTCAAGGGCACTCCTGCCGAGAGAACCCATCTTCTCGCCTACCTTAGTCGTCTCGGCGGTATCCCTAACGGAACGATTCCGAGCGCAACCAAGCCAACCACTGCCGCCGAAATCGATCGCGTGCAGCGTCCTGCTCCCGGCGATTGGCCCGGCTACCACGGCCTGCCCAGCGCCAACCGCCACAGCGCACTCACCCAAATCAACTCTGTCAATGCTGCCAAACTCAAGCTCGCCTGGAGCTACTCCCTCCCGCATCTAGGGCTTCAGACGACACCCCTCGCGGTCGACGGCGTTCTCTACGTCACTGCTCCCAACCAGGTCTGCGCGATCTCCGGCGACACGGGTCGCGAGATCTGGTGCTACACGCGTCCTCGCGGTGACTCCACCAAGATCTCCGGCGACGCCGCCAAAGGCGCGCAACGTGGCGTAGCCATGCTGGGCAACAAGATTTTCTTCTCCACCGACGACGCCCATCTCATCGCCCTGAACCGTCTCACCGGCGCTCTCATGTGGCAACAGTTTCTCCCCGCCGGCCTGCCCGGTGCCTACGGAGCCACTGCCGCTCCTCTTGTGGTCGGCGATCTCGTGGTCGCAGGCGTCGGCGGTGGCGACGCACCTCTGCGGGGTTTCCTTGCCGCCTACAAGGCCGACACGGGCCAGGAGGCTTGGCGCTTCTGGACTATCCCGAAGCGAGGTGAGAAAGGCTCAGAGACCTGGATCGGCAACGCTCTCGAAGTCGGTGGTGGGGCCACATGGCTCACCGGTTCTTACGACCCGTCACTCGATACCATCTACTGGCCCGTCGGCAATCCTTATCCCGACACCGACGGCACAGAGCGTAAAGGCGACAACCTCTACACAGATTCGGTCGTCGCCCTCGATCCCAAAACCGGCTCCCTCAAGTGGCACTTCCAGTTCACCCCTCACGACCTCTGGGATTGGGACGCTACTGAACCTCTTGTGCTCGTCGACGAAGTTTTCGGCGGCAAGCCCCGCAAGCTTCTGCTGCAGGCCAATCGCAATGGCTTTTTCTATGTGCTCGATCGCACCAATGGCGAATTCCTCCTTGGCAAGCCTTTTGTCAAACGCCTCACCTGGGCCACAGGCGTGGATGCTAAAGGGCGGCCGGTGCTCAACGAGAAAGCAAAGCCCACCATGGGCGGCACCGTTGCTTGCCCCGCAGTCCGTGGCGCCACCAATTGGTATTCCACTGCCTACAACCCGCAAAGCAAGCTCTTCTATGTGATGGCTGTCGAGGATTGCAACCTCTATCGCCAGGCAGGAAGCTGGTTTGTCCCGTATAACGATCCCGCCAACCCGCCGCAAAAAGTACTCCGCGCCATCGACATCCAAACCGGCAACACCGTCTGGGAGCAGATCCAGATTGGCGCTCCCGAATCGAATTACTCGGGTGTCCTTTCAACCGCCGGCAACCTCGTGTTCTACGGTGAATCCGGCGGCAGCTTCGCGGCCGCAGACGCCAAAACCGGCAAGACGCTTTGGCACTTCAACACTGGCGCAGTCTGGAAGGCCTCTCCCATGACTTACACCGTCCACGGCAAGCAACACATTGCCATCGCCGCTGGCGGCAACATCTTAGCCTTTACGTTGAACGAGTAGCCGCGAGACCCATTCGATTTCGCGATGCCGTGCAAGCAACGCATACAACCACGAGTGTCCCCGGCCCAGTAGCGCCGCAAGCTTTTCCACATTGAATTCCGGATGCCGCTCATGCGCGGCCGCCACCACATTGAGTCTCGCCATCTCGAGGTTGTAATCCATGTCGCACCATCGAGCGTCGTCCCGTTGATAGGGCATCTCGAGCACACGGATTTCTCGCGTTTCCACCTCTTGCGCCAGCTCTTGCACCAGCGCTCTCGAAAACCCATCCTGTGCCGCTGCCGCTGACTCTTTGGCCGCAAGAATCGATCGGTGAGCCGCCGCCACCTGTCCGGTTCTCTTCTCAGCCAAAGCCAGTAGCCCCCAGGCTCTGGCTCGATACCCTCGATGTGGTAACCGTTTGCCGGCCAACTCCACAAGTACAGCTTGCGCCCGCGCTTGCCGGCCCGTCTCGATCCACAATTCGGCTTCGATGAGCACGCGTTGCGCGTCCGATTCTTCTCCCTGGTTTACGCTCTTCTTGAGCTCTTCTTCGCAGCGTTCATACATTCCCCCTCGCAGGAGGCATTCCACCAGGCACCAGGTAGCGGTTTCTGTGAGTGGTCCAGCGTCCGCCGGTCTCCCCTTCAACAAAAGCTCAACCCTTCTGGCGAGCGGGCCCAGATCTACACTCCTCATACACCCGCCCTCGATCTGCCTCAATCGCACCTCAGCCACCAGCCCAAAAACTGCCGCCACAAAGCCGTTCCGCGGATTCCGACCGACAAACCAGCCTTCCAGTTCTTTCAGCCGATTTGCATCCTGCCTTAAACGTTCTACCGAACTGGAATCACACTCCGCCAACTGAATTGCAGCCGATCGCTCATAAACTTCAAGGCTCCGGCGCCACATCTCCTGCCCCAAATTGGCAAGGATCAGCGAGGATGCTGCCATCCACCCGCGCGCTTCCACATTCCGCCCCTGCGCGAGAGCAATACCCCCTTGCCCAAATCCCAGAATTCTCGCAGCCATCACGCGGCTGTAAACCAGTTCCCGCCGCAGCCGCTCCGCATCCACTCCTTCATACTTCGTCTTCTTGTCCTCATAACGCAGCCTCACCTGATCGAGTGCCGCATCAAAGTCTCTTGCCGCCAATTCGAGCCGTCCCGAGTTCCGATGCCACAACCCGCTGTAGTAACGCAGCAAGGCCACCGTGCCATGGCAAGGAAAATCCGCCCGCACCAGATGCTCTTGAACGAACTCCCGAACCTGCTCGATCACCTTACCTGCCTCCGCCGCCCGGTTGCCTCGCAAGTGTGTGTTGGCATACGCAAGGCAACACCACACCCTCTGCCGCTGGAGCTTCAGGTCTTCCCCGTCGGCCAAGTGGCCGGCCAACAACGCCTCCACCGTACGCCGCAGCAGAGCGGCTGCTTTGTGCGATCTCCCGTGTGCGTCCAGATACTCCGCCACCAACGCCAAAGCCTTCAACAGATTGCGCTGGTCAAGGTCCGCCCGGCTTCGCCGGAGTGGGCTCAGCAGTTCCAGCGCCTCCTGCGCCAAGGCATCCAACTCTCCTCCAAAGGCATACGCACGCAGTCTCGCCTGCAGCGGCCCCACCAGTCGCGCAATTTGAGTTTCCAGTTTCAAGGATTTCTATTTCCAGAATAAAGGAAATTTTGTAACACGATCAAAACTCGGCTGGAATGGTCTCAGGAAAACAAAATGCAAGAAACAAAACTCTTTGAACGGATCGAAGAATTCCGCTTCCCGGCCAACTACTTCAACCGTCTGATCCGCGAGAACAACTGGACCCGAGAATTCGGCTACAAGGTCATCGAGGAGTACCGCCGCTTCCTCTACCTCGCCTCGGTCTCCCCGCTACCGGTAACTCCCCCGATCGCGGTCGATCAAGCCTGGCACCTGCACCTGATCCACACCCGCAGCTACTGGGAGGATCTCTGCCTGGCGACGCTCCCCAAGCCACTACATCACGGCCCCACCGCAGGCGGCCAGGCGGAAGATGAGAAATACGCCGATTGGTACGGTCGCACGCTGGACTTCTATGAAGCCGAGTTTGGCGAAAAGTCACCTCGTGAGGTTTGGCCCTCCATTGAGAGTCGCTTCGACCAAAACCAACGCTTCCGCTTCCTCGACACTTCTCGCTACTGGGTGATTCCAAAGCCGCCGAAGCTGCGGATGCAACTCTCCCTGATTCCTCTGGCCCTACTGCTTGGAACTGGCATCCCAACCTCAGTGGTGGTGGTGTTCCTGGCGATCTTCGCGGGAATCGCCTTGCTGCTGAAGATGGCAATCAAGCCTTCGCAGCGCTCCAACAAGAGCTCGGAAAGTTCGGGCTGCTCTGATGCCTTCGATGGCGGTAGCAGTGGCGAATCGAGCGGTGACTCCGGAGGCGACTCTGGAGGTGACGGAGGCGGCGGTTGCGGCGGAGGTGGCTGCGGCGGTGGAGGCGGTTGCGGTAGCTAAACCCCGCCCTACTGCAACTGCGCCAGCTTCAGAAAATTTGGTCCCTGATACATCACCAGCGGTTTGCTGTTGTCTCCAATCACGATCGTTGGCTTCATAAAGATGCTGCTGTTATCGACTGTGGTCACCGTGGCATGGATCAGGGGATTTGACAAATCAGTGAATGTTCCAAACAGGATCGCTCCGCCCGTGGTGGCGAACGCAATTGCGGGCATGTTGTTTGCCGGCGTATTCACAATGCTGCAAACACCGGCTGGCGGCGCGTCGAGAGCACCATTTCCAAGCACGTAACGCAAGCCGGCAATGGTCGGAGCTCTGCCTTCCGTCAGTACTACCTCATCCCGAACGATGCCATTGCTGTAAGCCTGCTTCCGCGCTAAACAATGCACATTGCCTGGGTTGGGGTTTGTGCCGTCCGCGTCGTAGAACTCAGAACCCGGCATTTGCGGCACAGAGCCATAGATCCCCCAGCTGTTAAACCCTGCGCTTTGAGTCTCAGTCAGCGAAGATAGCTCGAACCTCCAGGCTCCTTGTGTCGGTCCTCCATTTGCCACAAGAAAGATCCGCGATGAGTTCTGCAGGCTAAAGATGTCAATCTTCCGGGGAGACAACTGCAGCCCCAAGCTGCCGGCCCGAAACGGCGTCACAAAGCTGCCGTTCGCCTCCCGGCGCGTGTAGTCCATGTCATTGGGCGCGCTGGGTGCCGGGGCCAGCCCCGCCTTTACCAGCTTGTAAACGATATGCACCCGCCCCGCGCTGTCAGCGATCCCAACCACGGCATTCGAAACTGCTCCCTGGCTCCCGGTATTCGCTGGAAACGGAACGTCAAGGCAACGCCATTCGAGAGAAGACTCGCAATTACCCCCATTCACAGAAGTTTCGATCGCCACGCGGAATTCGTTCCCGCTCCAGAACGTCACAACCGCCACCCCTGAGGGCCCCACTGTCACATTGGTCCGGCTCGGAAAGCTGTTCGCCCAGATCTGCGAGATCGTCTCGTTCGCCCCAAGCTTCTTCCTTACGACCAAGGCATTCGAAGCATCCCGGTACACAACATACCGCCGGTGCACCGCATTCACAGTTCGGGATGCGACATGTCCTTCCGATGCTTCGAGAATCGTCGTATAGCTCCACTGGCCCCAGGCGGCCAGCGGACAGAGCAAACAAACAGCCAATAGGGTTCTCATATCGGTACCTGCGCGAAAGGCAGCCATTTTTATCGCTACAAAAAACAAAAAGCCTGCTGAAAGCAGGTCTTTGCCCCGGCAATAACTTTTCCGAGGGCGCGGGGCCGTGGCAGTAGGGACATAAGTTCTCTGCCCGCCCGGCAGGCTCTTTGAAATAACCCCACACTCTGCTCGTGATCAGTAGGCTTTCAGGCCCAACGCCCCGATGCGACTTGCCCCTTTGGTTTCTGGGGCTGGCACAACTACGCCTTGGGCCTGAAGGGCGGCCCCGATTTCTTTTGGCCCGGCTCCCAACTCGCGCAGTCTGCGGCAGTGGTGCCGGATCTGGCGCTCTCGCTGCCGCTGCTTCTTGTCCGTGTCCACCTCTTCGATGTAGGGAACCCCTTCTTTCAGCACAAAGTAGATCACCTCCAAAAGCGCGTGACACACCGCCATCGCCGCCATCTTCTTGCCAAGTGAGTGCTGGCACTTATTGAACTTCCTCGCGAAGGAATTGCCGCGCGTTCTCCCCGCGCTCCAGCCGCATTCCACAAGGCTCGCCATCAATCATCGATTTCTTCCAGTTGTTCTTCCGCCGCGATGCTTACCCGCGCTTTGGTTGTTGCCTGGACACAAGCCGGCGCAACTGGCGGCGTGAGCTGCGGCTGAAAACACTCTCACGTCCGGCCCTTACTCCGCCAGAGCCGCCGTCGCCGCTTCGGCTTTGATCCCAGGAATCGTCTGCAGTAACTCAAACAGGTGCCTGTATGGCTCCAACTGCTTCAAGATCTCTTGGTTCAAAGCTTCGATCTGCTTCTCCAAAAAATTGATGTTATCCAACGACTGGCGAACCATCAACCGGTGATGATCGTTAAACTGATTCAAATTTGATGCTTCCTCAATCGCGGCTCGTTACGTTCTTGCCCGCGCCCGACCCAACTCCGAAAGCTCCGCCGGATCAAACGCTCCAGCCACCATCCTGTCCAGCATCGCCTGCCCGGAGACGCCAATCAGGCCATTCGATACGCTGCTGAGCTTCACGTTCGCGTCCTCCAGAACCTTCGCGATCAGATTCTTCTCGCTCACTCCGTGTCTAATCAGCCGCGTGCGCCGCCACGTCAGATCCCGCAAGTCACAAATATCCCCGGGCGGAATCAGACTCGCCCCAATCATCCCGTTCCTGAACAGATGCGTTAGCCAAATACTGTCCGCCACGTCCCTCTTGTGGCCTTTCAAATTCTTTACATGCAGCGGATTGGCAAGATCCAAACGGAAGTCTTTCTCCAAGACATTGAAGATCGGCTACCAGTAGCTTCCGGTACTCTCCATCGCCACCGCCGTGCAACCTTGCTCCCTCAGCCACTGCCACAACTGCAATAGACAAGCATTGATGGCCCTATACTCTCGCGTGTCGATGACTGGTTCTTCTTGAGCCGGTCCCGTCATCACCGTCACCGCGATCATTCTCTTACCCACAATGATGCCGACACATCGCTACTCCATTGCCATCAACATTGGGTTACTCGTTTCAAGGGGAGCTCCGGCGCGCAATTACTTCAATCTTGCCTCACCAGCTCGTCGGCTTCATTCCCGGGATCTATTGCACCGGCAGGATCAGCTTGACATCCAGGGTCGGACCACCAATTAGATCAACGATCCTTGCGCTCCTACCTTAAGCCTAATCCCTCTCTCCTGCATCCCATTTCCATCGACACCGGCGAGGATCGCCCATGAGGGTTTGAGTACTGAATTTGAATGGTGAACGCGGAAGGAATCGAACCTTCAACCTATTGATTAAGAGTCAATTGCTCTGCCAATTGAGCTACGCGTCCACAACGTGTAGGTCCAAAGACTAATCTACCACGGGAAGCCGCGCCGCGGCTAGTTCCGCAATGTCTTTTAATGCGGGAGCCGGCATCTCAATCTGAGTCAACGCCGCCTGAAACATGGTCTGGCAAAACGGGCAGCCGGTTCCAATCGTCTCGGCCCCGGTCGAAACCAATTCTCGCGCCCGTGTCTCGTTTACACGCACACCCTCTTCTTCGCCCAGAAAGGCAAGCCCACCTCCGGCCCCACAGCAAAAACTGCGTTCGCGATTGCGCGGCGCTTCAATCAACTCCGTCGCAGAACCTGCCACCACCTTGCGTGGCTCCTCATATACGTTCTGGTAGCGCCCAAGGTAGCAGGGGTCATGGTAAACCACCTTCCCTTTTTCCGTCGCTGCGGGCATCAAATGCTCATGCCGCGCCAAGAACTCGGAATGGTGCTCGATCTCTGGTGGCTCTCCAACTTCCTTCCAATCCTGCCGAATCGTTCGCACGCAATGGGGACAGATCGAAATCAACTTGAATCGTTTGCCCTCCCCGCGAAACGGCTTCATCTGGTCCAGGTTCTGCGTTGCCAACTCGCTAAACGCCAGATCATTCCCAAGCCGTCGCGCCGGGTCCCCCGTGCATCGCTCCTTCTTCATCACGCCAAAGCTCGCATTCAAGTGCCGCATCACCTTTACCAGCGACTCGACAATCTCGCGTCCCCGCCCATCCATGCTCCCCATGCATCCCAGCCACAAACAATACTCCTGGGATCCATCAAAAATCGGCAGTGCGGCTCTCGTAATGAACTTCTCTCGCTCGCTGGCCGCCAGGCCCAAAGGATTCCCATTCTTCTCAAGATTTCGGAACAGCTTCGCACCATACTCGTCATCCCATTCGCCCGTATTCGCTGCCCCGCGCCGCAACCCCACAATCACCGGCAGGTGCTGAATTCCAACCGGACATTGAAACTCACAAGCTCCACAAGTCGTGCACTGAAACGTGGCCTTCTGCGACAGATGCGCCCCAAACAAAGGCTGCTCCGCCATGGCGCCAAACTCATTCAAATACGATCGAACACCAAGTATGATTTCTTTCGGGTTCAGTTCCTTGCCCGTGTTGTAGGCCGGGCAGTGCTCTGTACAACGTCCACACTCGACGCAGGAATACGCTTGCAACGCCGTAATCTGTGTCAAATCCTTGCCACTCACCAGGCCGAAATCCTCATCCCCATCGAGCGGTGGAATCTGGCTGAACCCCTCTCGCGAAGCCAGGATCGCCACCGGGCTCAATACCAGATGCAAATGTTTCGTATGTGGGATCAAGGGCAGGAAGATCAGCAGCGCGAGCGTGTGCATCCACCAGTTGGCCACCCCGGCTTGCCCAGCCGTCCACCAGTCCGCCAGGTAGGTCGCCATCAATACGAAAATCAGCAATGCGATGAAGCCACTCTCGATCGACACCTTTTCGCCGAGCCACTTCGGCCTCACCACAAACCTCCTCACAAACAATCCCGCGATTCCAACTGCGGTCCCCACCGCAAATAGCGCCGCCAGCCCGAAGTAAAATTTCGAAAGCGCACCTTCATGGCTCAGAAAACCAATGCCAAAACCTCTTGCGAAATGATCTAGCGTCACCAGTCCGAACGCCAAAAAGCCCCAAAATACCAGCGCATGAGCGAACCCCGGCAGCGGCCGCTGCGCAATCACCTTCGATTGCAGTAGCACCTCCGCAACAAACTGCCAAATCCGCTTTCCCCAGTCGTGGATCGCAAAGCCCGGTTCGGCGCGCGAGTCCCGAATGCGTTTCACAATCGGGAGAAACCGCCACGCAAATCCCCCCAGGCTCAGTCCAATGAGCAATGCCAAAATCGACTTCGCGAGCAGTCCCTGTTCTTCCACCATCTGTTCCCTCAACCTACCATGAAGGCTGCCCGGTTACACTCGAAGTGTGAAGGTACTCATGTCCGGTGCTGCCGGCTTTATTGGGTCGCATTTCGTCGATCGCTTGATTTCAGAAGGCCACACGGTGGTTGGAGTGGATAACTTCAAAACCGGCACGGCCAGGAATCTCGAACAGTGGAAGGACAACCCCGGTTTTTCCTTCGTAGAGGCAGACGTCACTGCATCAGTCGAATTCGCCAGTCAAGGGCCCTTCGACGTCGTCCTTCATCTTGCTTCACTGGCCAGCCCCAAGGATTACCTCAACTACCCGATCGAGACCCTCGAAACCGGCTCTACTGCAACCCGCAACATGCTCGAGATCGCCCGTCGCGATAACGCACGTTTCCTTCTTACCTCTACCAGCGAGTGCTACGGCGACCCGCTTGAGCATCCGCAAAAAGAAACCTACTGGGGTAATGTCAATCCCATTGGTCCTCGCAGTTGCTACGACGAATCCAAACGCTTCGCCGAGGCCATGACCATGGCCTACCACCGCAAGTTTGGCGTCCGCACCAACATCGCCCGTATCTTCAATACCTATGGCCCCCGCATGAAACTTGACGACGGCCGTGTGGTTCCCGCTTTTCTATCCCAGGCCCGCGATGGCAAGCCACTTACGATGTTCGGCGACGGCACTCAAACTCGCAGTTTCTGCTATGTCGACGATCTCGTCGATGGGCTCTACCGGCTCATGTTGAGCGACGAACGCGAACCAGTAAACCTGGGCAATGCCCACGAGATTACTCTGCTTGAGTTCGCTGAGCGGATTCAAAGACTGCTCGGCTCGAACTGCCCGATCGAGTTTCATCCACTTCCTGAAAACGACCCCACCCGCCGTCAGCCCGACATCTCGAAGGCGAAACGAACTCTCGGCTGGCAGCCTAAGGTGGATCTGGAAACGGGTTTGACCAAGACCATCGCCTCGCTTTAGCGCGGCGCAGCCCAAACCTTCGAAGCCGCCGCATGCCCCAGCGGCACATGCCGCCCTCCGATGTCGAGAGTCACCGTCTGATCGACATTGTTCGAAACCATGCGCAACTCAGCTCCTGGCCGGATCCCCAGGGAGTTCAGGTACTCAAGCAACTCCCGATCCCGTTCGAACGCACTCTTTACCTCTACTTCAGCACCCGCAGTAAGTTCTGATAGCGGACGCCAGCCCATCCGGCGCCTGTCCTTCGGCGAATCGAGACCCAGCCGGTTGCCATGCGGACACTGTTCGCTATCGCCCAGCTTCTCAAGCAACTTCTTCTCAAACTCGGCGCTCACGGCGTGCTCCAGTTGCTCGGCCTCGTCGTGAACCTTATACCAGTCCATGCCGAACACTTCCGTCAGCATCCGTTCAATCAGGTGATGCCTGCGGATCAACCTTTGCGCGATTTCTCTGCCTTCCGCCGTCAGATGAATCGCCCCTTCATCGTCTACCCGGATCAGCTTGTCCCGCTTCAATCTGCGCATCGCCATAGTCACTGCCGGGGCACTCACTTTCAACCAACGCGCCAGCGTCGCGGCGATCACAACTTCGCCTTCGCTCTGCGCCTCGGCGATCGCCTTGAGGTAGTTTTCCTTGGAGATCGTGATTTTCAATGAAGTCTCTTTATTGTAACCGGGTGCTCCGGGTTGCTACACTCGCGTTAATCCTATGCGTAGACGCAATTTCCTGTCTCTCTCCGCTCTTCCTTTTGCCGCACCAGCAACCTTCACCCTGGCGGCTCAAGGCATCGAGAACGTGGACCTGAACGTGGTTCACCAGATCAAGAACGAAGCCTTCAATAACTCGCAAATCATGGATACGATGTTCTATCTTTGCGATGTCAACGGCCCCCGCATCACCGGCTCGCCAGGTTACCAGAAGTCGGCCGACTACATCAAGAAGCGCCTCACGGAACATGGCATTCCCGACGTCAAGTTTGAGGAGTTCGAGTTCGGCCGCGGCTGGCAGCACTCTAAATACACAGGCCACATGATCGAGCCGGCCTACTCAGAAATCATCGGCTTCCCCCTTGCCTGGACCCCGGGCACCAATGGCCCCGTTCGCGGCGAAGCCATTCATGCCGTCATTCGCACACAGGCCGACATGGACAAGTGGAAGGGCAAGCTGAAAGGCAAGATCCTCTTGATCGACGCCCCGCGCACGCTTGAGATGCCCGACAAGCCCCATGGCCGCCGTTACACTAGCGAAGACCTCGCAAAGATGTCTGAAGCTCCAGAGCCCGGCGCAAGCTTTTTCCGTCCCGGCGGCGGCGCGGGTCCAACCATGACTCGCGACCAGATGATGGCCTTCCGCGACAAGATGAACCAATTCCTGATCGACGAAGGTGTCCTCGTGGTTGTCAAGACGAGCTACGCCGGTGATGGCGGAGCCGTTTTCGGCAGCTCGGGCGGACCTTTCCAAAAGGGCAAACCTGTCCCGCCCGCGAGCGTCGCCATCGCCGCCGAGAACTACAATCGCGTTCTACGCCTTCTCGAAAAGAAAGTGCCCGTCACGATGGAGTTCGACATCCAGGCGCAGTTCTACGACGACAACAAGGCCTTTAATGTTGTCGCCGAAATCCCCGGCACCTCGCGCAAGGACGAATACGTTCTCCTCGGTGGCCACCTCGATAGCTGGCAAGGCGCCACGGGTGCGACCGACAACGCCACCGGCGTCGCCGTCATGATGGAAGCCGCTCGCATCATCAAGGCCCTCGGCCTCAAGACACAGCGCAGCATCCGCCTCGGCCTCTGGAGCGCCGAAGAACAGGGTCTTTATGGCTCTCGCGCCTACGTCAAGGATCACCTCGCCGACCCCACCGACATGAAGCCCAAAGCCGAGCACTCCAAGATTACGGCCTACTTCAACATCGACAATGGCTCCGGCAAGATCCGCGGCATTTACACCCAGGGCAACGACATGGTCAAGAACGTGTTCTCCCACTGGCTCGCCCCCTTCTCAGACCTCGGTGTCACCACCGTGACCAATCGCAACACCGGCGGCACCGACCACCAGGCCTTCGACGCCGTTGGTGTTCCCGGCTTCCAGTTCATCCAGGACCCGCTCGATTACATGGCCCGCACCCATCACTCCAATATGGACACGATGGATCGAGTCCCGAAGGGCGACCTCATGCAGATGTCCGCGATTCTTGCGAGCTTCGCTTACCATGCAGCCAACCGGCCTGAGCTTCTCCCACGCAAGCCCATGCCAAAACCCGCTCCCCAACGTCGTGAAACCCCGCCCAGTTCCAGCGCCGGCGGACAGTAACTCTCCATTTAGATAAGCTAGAGGGCACCACGAAAGAGGTGCCCTCTATGTTTTTGGCGCTGACTGCTCTCGCTGCCACACTTTTTGCGGCCGACCTGAAGAAGGACATACCTTTCTCGAGTCCCGGCGGCTTGCCCCTTCTTCTCGATGCCTCCATTCCCAGTGGCAATGGCCCCCACCCCGCGGTCATCATCGTTCATGGCGGCGGCTTCGTGCGCGGCGATAAACAAACCTTCGTTCCTCCGCTGTTCCCACCCTTAACCGAAGCAGGCTTCGCCTGGTTCTCCATCAACTACCGTCTCGCTCCGACTCACCAATTCCCAGCTCCGATCGAAGACCTCAAAGCTGCCTTCGAATTCGTCGTCAAAAACGCAAAGGAATACAACATTGACCCGAAGCGCATCGCCATCATGGGTGAATCCGCCGGCGGCACGATCGTTGCCTACTATGGCGCAACGGTGAAGGGCAAACTTCGCCCCCGTGCTGTGGTCGACTTTTACGGCGTCACCGATTGGGAATTCCATCGCGATGAGAAAGAAGAGCTCAGCAAGGATGCTCAATCCTGGCTCGGCATGACGCCTCTCAAAACCGCTTCAGCCATCAACTTCATCCGCAAAGACATGCCACCCTACCTCTTCATTCACGGCACAAAAGACGCACAGGTCCCGTTCCCTCACAGCCCGCGCATGTGCTCGGCCATGCGCCTGGCCGGTGCCGTTTGCGAGGTTTACACCATCGAGGGTGGGGGCCATGGTGTCGGCGGTTGGGAGAAGGAACCCGCCTTCCAGACCTATAAGAAAAAGATGGTCGAGTGGCTGCGGGAAACGATGCGCTAGAAATTCACCCGCAGATTCAAGATCACGATCCTCGGCCCATTGTCGGTGCCAGTGAACTGCCCGAAGTTGGTGTTGTTGATGTTCTTCGATAGATTGCCGTCCGGATCGGTAAAGAAAATCCGGTTCAACACGTTATCCGCTGTCGCCCCGATCTGTACTTGCACCCGCTCGCGAATCGTGACTGTCTTCAGTAAGTTCATATCGAGCGAAAAATAAGCGGGGCCATAGAAGTAGCGAAGCGGCGAACTGCCCAGCGTTCCAGGCTCCGGATTCACCGCGATAATCTTTCCATCCTTATCCGCTACTGCTTGCATGATGCTGCGTCCAGCCACGGCGTTCAGAGTCGTGATCCCATTCACCTGCGGGTCTTGCACGATTCTTAAATCGCCATAAAAGAACACTCCGTTCCCTCGCTTCTCGATCTTGCCCAGATGCGCGCTCACTGGTGCCACAAACGTTGCCGTGTTATCGCCAGAGAAATTGTTGAACGAACTCCGGCCGCTATCCCAGGAAATCGGTATGCCGCTGAAGACGTTGTAGAGCGCCCCCACCTGCCAATGCTCCAGAAGCTTGCCAAAGAATCCCTTCGTGCCTCCCAGGAACTTGCGGTTCGGCCCCACAGGCAAATCCCAAAGCCAGTTGCTGCGAAACACATGCGGCGCTCCGAAACTCAACAGCCTCTTCTCGATCCTGCGGTTACGAAAAGTCCGGTACGAATCCAGCATCTCCTGGCCCGCGCCTTCTTCTTCGCCCAATGCCTTCGCCCAGGTGTAGTTTGCCTGTACCGACAAACCCTTGCTGAATCTCTTGCTCACATCCACCTGAAAGCTGTTGTAGGTCGAGTTCGCAAAGTTAGCCGCAAGATTTGCCCCCGCGAACTGCGGATTCACCACGATGAAGTTCTCCGGCAATCCAGCCCTGGTTAGGAGGCCGCCATTGCGCCCACCCACGTTCTGGGTATTGATGTAATTGGCGAAAGTTCCCACGCTGTTGTTAGCCAGATAGCCGGCCAGGGTCGCATTGGTCCGCATGAAGGTCGACCCCGAGGCAGTGCCTCGCAAGCCGGTTAACACCTGGTCGAGCAGCGGGCTTTCCTGCCCGCGTTGCGCCAGTTGAAAAGCCCCCAGTAGCCCATTTTCGAAGATGTTCGCTTCGTTCAGATTGGTTGTGCGGATCCCCTTAGTGCCTTTGTTGCCGACATACCGCAAGTCCAGCAGAAACCCGCCCGGCAATTGCCGCTGCAGGCTCGCATTCCAGTTCTGCACGTAAGGCTGGCGCAAATTCTGATCAAATGCGCGAATCGTCTGCGCGCGATCCGTGATCGGCACCGTCGCTAGCGGCACATCGATTGGTGCCAGCGGCAGCCGCACTCCAGCCAGATTGGTGTAAGTCGGCACATTCAACACGGTGCGGCTGCGTAATCCCGGTTGGTCCCCGCTGAACACGTCGATCAACCGCAGCGAATTCCTCTCGTAGCCCATGCTGTAGCCCATGCGGAAAATCGTCTTGTTTTCCCCAAACCACGGCAGCGCCCAACTCAAGCCTACGGCTGGCGCAAAGTTATTCCGGTCCGGCCGGAACAGTTGTTTGCCCGGCTGCGACGTCCTAGGTCCGATCAACTCCACATTCGAAAGGCTGCCACCAGTAATGCCAGGGCGAAACATCGCATTTGAGTCTGTCCCGGAAATTCCATACAAGCCCGCATCGAGACCCACCGTTGCCGCCGTCTTGCCGTTCTTGTCATAAGGCACTTGGTAGTATTCGTAGCGTAACCCGAGATTCAATGTCAGCCGGCGTGATACGCGCCAGTCGTCCTTAAAGTAAAAGAACGTTTCACGGTTCTTCCAGACGCGCGCCTTGAATTCGCCCGGTAAGAATTGCGGGTTCGCCCCACCAGGTGAGTTGAAGGCCTGAAACAGGCTTGTCACCGACCCGCTCAGGTCGTTCAGCAGGTTCTCCGCCGCCGCCTGATTGCGTCCAATTCCTGGGATCGCCGCGAAGTTCGCCACAGGAATGATCCCCTGTCCAATGTTCACCCGCGGCATCACATCAAATGAGTTATACCCGTTCGTCGAAGGAAACCAAACTGCTGCTCCACCCTTGAAATTATGCTTGCCGCGAATCCAGCTCACGTTGTCGCTGTACTGGTAATTGGGCGAGAATCGTCCTTGTGGGTCATTGTCGGTAAGCACTGGATCCGTGACGCTGACCATATCCAGCAAAAAAGGTTGATTGCCGATTTTCGGTAGCGCCGCTAGTCCTCCTGTTTTTTCCCAGGGAGCTAAGCTCTGGCTTCGGCTCCGCAGAATGCCCACTGTGAATTCATTCGTGATGTTGCTCTTGAGCACCGAGAAGAACTTCAGCGCGTAAGCGCTATCCGGCGAATTCGTTGCGCCGCCAGGCGTGTTCGGGAATCGCTGGCTCTGGAAGCTGTTCACCGCTTTGGCGGTCTCACGATTCCAGCTGAAGGTCAGCCGGTGTTTGTCGTTGAAGTTATGGTCGATCTTAACGCTGATCTGGTCCGTATCCGTTCTGCCAGGCTGTATCCACGAGTACCCAGCCGTGTTCAATCCATCGCCAACGTTAAAAACATTGGGTAGCGGCATCAGATCCAGCGCTTGCTTGATCAAACCGGTCTGGTCTGCCGCTTGGCGGTTTGGATCCCGATTGAAAACGCTGATCGTCTGCAGCTCGCCCGTGGCCGTGGCCGGACGAACCGGATTGCCTGAGAAGTCCACCACCGGGACAAGGCCGCTGGCGTTGGCGTTCTGCAATCCAGGGAAAAACCGGAAGATACCTTGTCGGGCCTGACTTGTCATCACGGTCCGCGTTACGCGCGATCTCTGCCGGATCCGCTCTCCTTCGAACAACACATGGAAGAACGTCTTGTTCTTGCCGTTGTACACTTTCGGAATTTGTACCGGCCCGCCCACGCGTGTTCCATACTGATTGCGGATCAGAATGTTGCGGGGCGCAATCGGTGAGCCATCCGCGTTTGAACCTTGAATGTTGTTGAAGAACGTATTCGCGTTCAGCACGGTGTTGCGGTGATAGTTGAAGAGGCTGCCATGAAACTCGTTGGTCCCGCTGCGAGTGATCATCTGGATCTGGCCGCTCCCGCGTCCAAGCTCCGCATCCGCTGGCGAGGTCACTACACGAAATTCCGCAATGCGGTCGACGCTCAAGAAGAACGGATTGCTGCGTCCCTGATTCAGTCGCGCGTCTTGCGTGTTCACACCATCCACTTGAATGTTCAGTGTCCCGATACGGGCCCCGGAATAGTAGCTTCCATAAGATCCCGCCTGCGTCGTAGCAAGGATCAATGCGTTGCGGCTCGTCACCGGCAACTCCAGTACACGTTTCCCCTCCACCAGACCGCCCACCGACGATGTCGCATACGCCAAATCTGTCCTCGCATCCGCCACCACTTCGATGCTGTCGGCGGTCGTCGCCACCTCAAGCGTCAGATCCAGGCTCAGCTTCGCACCCACTTCAATCAGGATCTTATCGAGAGAACTCTTCTTGAACCCGGGATGCTCTCCACTCAGCTTGTACTCACCCGGGTTCAGAGCTACAAACACGAATAGCCCTCCCGAGTTCGTCTCTACCCTCGTGATCACTCCCGTGTTCTTGTTCAGTGCCGCGATTTTGGCCTGAGGCACAACGGCACCAGAGGAGTCCCGCACCGTCCCACTTATCGACCCGTCTGTCATCTGCGCGAAGGCTGAAGCGGCAATCAGAAGCAGCATTGGAAGCATATTAAGCAAGGATAGCCGAAATGCCGAATCAGTCCGTTTCAGCCCACCAAATTGATGCCTGCTCCATTCCGCAACATTTTGTGGCATCCTACAAATCGTTGCCACTTTGGGAGGTTTTATGATCACTTGTCCGGCTTGTTCCGCCGATATTGATTTCGATGAAGAAGATCTGGATGAAGGCGACCTGTTTGACTGCACGGAGTGCGGTGCAAACCTGCGCGTTGCCAGCTTGAAGCCACTAGAACTCGTCACCGTCAAGGATGGCGGTGCCTTTGACGACGAAGACGAAGAAGACGACTTCGATGACGACGAGGACGAAGATGAAGACGAGGATGACGACGACAAGGAAGACGACTACGAGGATGAGCTCGAAGAAGAAGAGGACGAAGAAGACGACTGGAATTAGCCGTCGATCGCTCCTGACCGCTGCTCTAGCGGCCTGCCCTGTCCTTGCCTTCGATTCGTATGCGGTCGTGGCCGGCACGGTGTTTCGGGAATCCGGCCATGCCTTTGCGGGTGCAGAAGTCGTTCTCTCTCCCCTCAACCCGTCAAAAAAGAGCAAGAAGCAAAGTACTCGTGCCAATGGCCGGGGCGAATTTGCCTTCCGCGTTCCCGCTGCTCCGGCGGAATATGATCTTTCCGTCTCCATCGAGGGCTACCGTCCAGAGACGAAACGCGTCAAAATAGTAGCGGATGAACGCGTCGAGGAGAATTTCCTCCTCGATCGCAAAACCAAGGAGAAATAGCGGCGATGACGCTGAACAGAATTTTGGGAATCGTTTCTCTCGCGGCTTTGCTTGGCACCGCTCTCATGTTGGTTGCCCAGGAGCGCCCCGCACCCACCCCGAAGAATCCGCCATTGTTCAAGGGCGACAAGCCCAAGAAGGATGATGGCACTCGCGTTCTTCGCGGCGTTGTGCGCGATCCCGGCGACAACCTCGTCGAGAATGCCGTCGTCAAGGTCAAAGACATGAAGACCCTGGCCATTCGCAGCTTCCTTACCAAGCAGGACGGAGCCTACAGCTTTCAGGGGCTTGCCATCGGTACGGACTACGAACTGCGTGCCGAACTCCGCGATGGTACCGCCAGCCCTGTCAAGATTCTTTCGGTTTACGACAACCGTCGTGAGCCGGTAATTAACCTCAAACTCGAACCCAAAAAGTAGGAGGCATTTATGATCACCCGCCGTGCGGCTCTCGCCGCTTTTTCCAGCGCAGCCTGCGCCTTCTCCGCCGACGCCATGCTTGTGCGTGGCCTCGACGGCAAAGAGATCTCGATCGTACCGGGCAAAGACGTCACCGTCGTGACCTTCATCTCGACGCAGTGCCCAATCTCCAACGACTACAACGACCGCATGAGTGCCCTCTACAAGGACTATTCCTCCAAGGGTGTGAAGTTCTTCTTCGTTAATGCCAACTCCACCGAGCCCGCCGACGTGGTCGCGGAACATAGCAAGCAGGCTGGCTTTCCCTTCCAGGTCTACAAGGATGTCAACGTGGCCGACAAGTTGGACGCCCAGTCCACACCGGAAACCTTTGTCTTCGATCGCACCGGCAAGCAGCTCTACCACGGCTATATCGACGATGCCCGCAACCCGGCTCGTGTGCAAAACCATGCGCTCAAAGACGCCGTCGAAGCCGCCCTCGCAGGCAAGCCCGTCGCGAATCCAAACACCAAGGCCTTCGGCTGCACCATCAAGCGACCCCGTCGCACTTCATGAAAATTCTGATTCTGTTTGCTGCTCTGCTGTCGGCAGCCCCGCCCTCCAAGCTCGCTCCCGTCGACGAACTTACCTACGGTAAGACAGTCGCCGCCAGGAAGGGCAAAGTCGTTTTGGTCAACTTCTGGGCCACCTGGTGCGTACCTTGTCGCAAAGAGATGCCGGAGCTTGCTCGGATGGCCACAAAGCTGAAGGCCAAGGGCCTTGAGCTGATCACCGTGTCAGCCGACGAACCCGAAGACGAAAAGGCCGCCCTGACCTTCCTCGCCAAAGCTGGCATCGCCGAACCCGCTTACCTCAAGCGCGCCAAGAACGACGACAAGTTTATCGGCACGATCGACCCCAAGTGGTCTGGCGCTCTCCCCGCATTGATCCTCTACGACAAGGCGGGCAAGAAGGTCAAGACCTGGGTCGGCGAGACCGATCTCAAGGCCCTCGAAGCCGAAGTCAAAAAGCTTCTCTAGCCAGAAAGCCGTTTCGATCGGACTTCCGTCACATGCAGCAGGAAGTCCGTTTCTTCCTGCAACCCTTCCAACGCCATGCGAGCCTCAGTGATCAATCGGATCGCTGCCACCAGCATGTAGATCGCGCCCATCACACCCAAAAGCACCGGCAGCACCGCCCACTTCGCCGAAAAAATCGAAACGAAGCCAATCGATACGCTCGTTAGAACGAACAGTCCGCTCGCGATGTACAGCGAGACCATGGTCTTCATCAATAACGCCGCGCGCTTCGATTGCAACTGCATGTGCTTGGCGATCATCGCCTTGCGTTCCTCAAGCAGTCCTGTATCCTTCTCGTGGGCAATCACTTCTTCCATGCGATCCGCCAGCTTCCGCACACGATCCACCACCCGGCCTAGCCGTGCGGACGTGGAGATAATAAAGCTGCCACAAGCGCTCATCAACAAAGCCGGGGTCAGCATCGCTGTCAAGACGTTCAGCGCGCTGGACAGGTTCTCGAAATTAAACGGAAGCGAGAACATCGGATTCATGAGGAGTGCTCCTTCGATGGTAGCCGAGTGTCCGCCAGCGGACACTCTTGCGGCTCTGTCTCGATGTAACTGATTGAAAACAAGAGGGAGCAGATTGGCTTAAAAATTGCAATCAAGAGAGTCATGTTGCAAGGTATTGAGCAGGATATCCGCTACGCACTCCGTGGTTTTGCCAAATCGCCGCTGTTCACTCTTGTCGCTGTCTTGAGCGTCGCTCTCGGCATCGGCGCCAACGCCGCAACCTTCAGCCTCATGGACCAGATGCTGCTGCGCCCACTCCCGGTCAAAGCTCCAGAGCACTTGGTGCTTCTCGATCTCCCTGGCGGCCGCATCGGCTCCACCTTCAACGACTACGCCTTCTCCCATGTCGTGTACCGCGCCTTGCGCGCGAGCAAACAGACCTTCGAAGAACTGATCGCCCTGTTTTCCGACTCTGCCAACCTGAGCTTCCGCGGACGCAGCGAGACGATACCCGTAGCGGTTGTCTCCGGTAACTACTTCAGGCCTTAGGCCTTGAGCCCGCCCACGGCCACCTGATCCAGACCAGCGACGATCAACAACGTGGCGCCCATCCCGTTGTTGTCTTAAGCCACGGCTACTTCACCCGCAGATTCGGCGCCGACGCTTCCGTCGTTGGGCAATCGGCTCGCATCAACGGTCGCCTCTATCAAATCCTCGGTGTCGCCCCGCAGGGTTTCGCCGGTCTTGAAATGGAAGGTGTCCCCAGCATCTATGTCCCCATGGCGCAGAAGACCCAGATCACCACCACCTGGGACGGCATGGACAACCCCAATTTCTACTTCCTGCATGTTTATGGCGTTCTGCGCCCTGGCGTTGATGCCAAAGCAGCCAAGGCGAATTTGGACTCATTGGTCGGGCCGATGATTGAAGACGAACTGCGCGGCTTTCCTTCCATGTCTGCAAGAGGTCAGGCTCGCTTCAGAACCAAACGCTTCACCCTGATTCCGGCCGGTACATCTCTGCTCGCCGATCGCGACAAACTCGAAAACGCGCTCGATCTCTTACTCGGTATTGTCGGGCTCGTCCTTCTGATCGCCTGTGCCAACGTTGCAAACTTGCTCATGGCAAGGGCCAGCGCGAGAGTTCGTGAAGTTGCCGTGCGCATGGCTCTCGGCGCCGGCCGCGCAAGGCTCATGCGCCAGATGCTGGTCGAGAGCGTCCTGCTCGCTTTGACTGGCGGTGCCGCCGGCATGATCCTCTCCATTTGGATTCTCGATGGCCTGCTGTTCGTCCAGGGTTCGGGCAGCAATGGCGAGATCTTCCTGAATTCGCAACCCAACCTCCGCGTCGCCCTATTCAGTTTTGCAGCCAGCCTGTTCACTGGCCTCCTTTTCGGCATTGCGCCATCCATCCGCGGAGCCGGCTTCGCCATTGTCGAAACCCTCAAAGAAAACACCGCTGGCATCGTCGGTGCTGGCGCTCAGGGCTGGCTGCGTCGAGGGCTCGTCGTCGGACAAGTCACCCTCAGTCTCGTGCTCCTGGTCGCCGCCGGCCTATTTGCGAAATCCCTCTACAACCTCCGCACTGCCGACGCCGGCTTCAAGCCCGACTACATGTTGACGTTCCGCATCGACGCCTCTTTGAATGGCGACGAGAAATCCAGAGCCGTCGCATTCCTCGACCGTTTCCGCAAAGACGTTGAAGGTTTGCCCGGCGTCAAAGACGTCACGGTCGCCGCCACTCCATTGTTGGAGAACTCGGTCAATCAGGCCACCATGTCCATCGAAGGGCTGGCTCGCGGAGAAGGGCTCAATACAATCTCGTGAATCAATTCCGTAGGTCCGGGCTTCTTTAGCGCCATAGGCTTCCCTGTTTTGCTCGGCCGCGAATTCTCCGAAGCAGACCGCGAGAATTCTCTGAAAGTGGCGGTGGTCAATGAGGTCTTCGCCAAAGACTTCTTCAACGGCAATGCCATCGGTAAACGCATCGGCTTCGGCATTAACAAAGACGGCAGCCCTCGGTTGAATCTCGAGATCGTCGGCGTGATCCGCGACGGCAAGCATGCGGACATGCGCGAGCAATCGCCATCCCGATTCGTCTATACGCCCTACTCTCAAAACGATTCCATCGAAGGCATGACCTTCTATCTCAGAAGCGATCGAGGCTCAGCTCGGTTGGCCTCCGAGGTTCGTGCCAGCCTGCGCCGCGTCGATGACAACCTCGCCATGTTTCGCGTCCAAACCATGAGCACCACAATCGAAAACAACCTGCGCATGGACAGAATGATGTCGCTGTTTTGCTCATCCTTCGGCCTGTTGGCCACCCTGCTCGCCTCGATCGGCCTCTATGGCGTGATGGCATACAACGTCGCAAGAAGAACGCGCGAGATCGGCATCCGCCTGGCCCTGGGTGCCGATCGCACCACGGTCATGGCGATGGTGATGCGTAAAGTAGGTTGCATGCTGCTGATCGGCTTCGCTCTCGGGCTGCCGCTGTCTATCGGCTTGGGCCACTTGGTCCAATCCCAACTCTGGGGGTTGAAAGGCTGGGATCCGCTTGTCCTCGCCGGTGCCTCGATCAGTCTCGGCCTGGTCGCATTGCTTGCGGGATTCCTTCCCGCCTTGCGAGCCAGTCGCGTTGCCCCCATGCGCGCTCTACGCTACGAGTAGAGCCGCCTATTGCGAATCCATCCAGCGCGCCACCAATAACCCGAGCAGACCCAGCGCCAATGCGTTCCAGGCGAATACATCGCCAAACTTCGAATAGAACGTGGTCTCAAACGCCGTCGCGTACTGCAACCGGCCTTGCGCCAACTTGTAAGGCGGCAAATCGTCGATCACTCGGCCCGCCGGATCGATGCTCACCGTAAAGCCATCGTTGGTCGGTCGCAACAGCCAGCGCCGATTTTCGGCCGCCCGCATGCGTGCCAGCAACAGATGTTGATCCCTTGCGGCAGACTTGCCAAAGTACCCATCGTTGGTGAGGTTCACCAACACATCCGCACCCTTCGTCACAAAAGCCCTCACATGATGCGGAAAAGCCGACTCATAACAAATAAACACACCCAGCTTCCCCGCCGGTGTACCGAACACTTTTAAATCAGTCCCTGGCTGAAAAGTACCCGCCTCCTGCGAAACTTTCCCTGCGATCGCATTGAAGACCGGCGGCACATACTCGCCAAACGGTACCAGGTTCATCTTGTCGTACGTTCCTGCCGGGTCACCAGTCCCGGTCAACAACTGCGCCGTATTGAAAGGATTGCTCTGCTTGTCGAACCTCACGGTGCCAAACAAAAACGGCACACCACTCAACCGCGCCACGCTCCCAGCCTGCGCGCGAAACGCCGCATCGACCTCATAGTACGGGCTAATCGGCATCTCCGGCCATAACAGTAACGAAGGCTTCGGCCGACTTGGATCGAGCGCTCCAGACAAAGTAATCCGCGCCAGCTTGTCAAAGGCCTTCGCCTGCTCTTCATCGCTCAGGCGCACATCCTCAGGCAGGTTCGGCTGCACGACTTGCGCATTCATATCGCCTGCCTTCACTTCCGGCAGCGCGGGCAACAGATAAAGCCCTAGCAGTGGCGCACACCATGTCAGCTGCATTCGGTCCCATCGCAAATACCATCCCGCCACCGAAGCACTCAGCAGCGCAAACACAAAGCTCACTCCATACACACCAAACCACGGCGCCAACCGCATCGGGATCCCCATATCCGTTCCCGCATTGCCAAGCAGCAACCATGTGAACCCAAGCTCAGCATGAGTTCTCTCAAAGCCGACCCACAAAAGCGCCAACGCCGGTGGAGCCCAACGAACCCCAAATATCACACCCGCCAAAGTCGAAAACACCCCAAGATGCAAACCCTTCGCCAGCGCGAACAACACAAACATCAACGTTGCCAGCCAACCCGACATCCCTCCGTGTTGCGCCAGCGTCTCGCGAATCCAGTAACAAGTCCCGCCCCACTGCAACACCCCGGCCAGCCAGCCCATCAAGAACCGCTGCCGCGCCGAAGACTCCTCAGCGCTCGCAATCAACAAAGGCGCGAGCGCAAACGGCACAAGCCAGGTCAACGCCGCTCCCGGCTGGATCAATACCAACAGCAATCCCGTCGCCGCCGCCAGCGCGTACTTAACGGCCGGCTTCATGCGCCACCAGATCCGCCATATAACTCGACCTCACAAACGGTCCCGCAAACACAGCCTTAAACCCAATCGATTCCCCATACTCGCGCCACGCTTCATACTCCGCTGGCTCAACATACCGCGCCACCTTCCGGTTCCGCCGTGTCGGCTGCAGATACTGCCCGATCGTCGCAATATCCGCTTGCCCCTCCTCGCGCAGATCCCGCAGCAGTTGCCGCACTTCTTCATCCGTCTCCCCAAGCCCCACCATCAGTCCAGACTTCGTCAGGATCTCCGGATGCGCCTGCTTGGCATAACGCAACACTCTTAAGCTCTGCGCATAATCCGCCTGCGGCCTCACCCTACGATAGAGTCGCGACACCGTTTCCATGTTGTGGTTATAAACATGTGGCCCTGCGGCAAGTACCCGCTCCACCGCCGCCAGATCCCCGTTGAAATCCGGAGTCAAAGTCTCTACTTGCGCCTCAGGCAGCGCCTCACGCACTGCCCGAACTGTCGCCGCCCAATGTTCTGATCCGCCATCGGGCAGCTCATCCCGGTTGACGCTCGTTAACACCACATACCGCAGTCCCATCGTTGCCGCTTGTCTCGCCACATTCTGCGGCTCATCGGCATCCAGCTCAAACGGCGTCTTCTTCGGGTCTGCCTTTGGCACGCTACAAAACGAACAGCCCCGCGTACACAAATTCCCCAGAATCATGAACGTCGCGGCCTTACGCGAGAAGCACTCATGAATGTTTGGGCACCGCGCTGACTCGCACACCGTATGCAGATGCAAGCTGCGCAGCTCACGCTTGAGTGCGGTGACGGCCTGATATTCCGATTGGGGTTTACGCAGAAACTCCGGCAGCCGCGGCCTTGCGCCCGGGCTTTCGATTTGTACCAGCATTCATCCCAGTCTAGTAGGTACGCGAGAATGGCTTAAAGCCTAAGCCGTCCAGCTCTTCGCGGATCTTGCCTTGGTCCGATTTCTGAATCGGTCCCACCAGTACGCGATAGATGTTGTTTTTCTCGGTCGGTGCGATCCAAATCGCATATCCCTTGCCGCGCAACACCTTGGCCACCACGTCGGCTTCGGCCCGACCGACAGCCGCCACTTGCAGGAACAAGCTTTCCTTCGGCGGATTCCCCGTCTTCGTCTCAGCCGCGCTCGGTGCAGGAGCTTCTTTCTTCGGCTCAGCCTTCTTGGGAGCAGGCTCTTCCTTCTTCTCGACAGGCTTTTCGACCGGTTTCTCCACAACAGCCTTCTCAACCGGCTTCTCGACCGTCTTGGTCTCGGCGGGTTCTCCAGCGGCGCTGGATTTCGGAGAAGTCTTGTCGATGATAATCGGGCTTGCCGCAGGTGCCGCATCTGCGGACTTGCGCACACTGGCGACTTCCGTTCCGAGCGCTGGCGATGAATTCTTGCCAAGGATATATCCCATGACAAAGAAAACCCCCAACAGTACAACTACGATGAAGAAAACACTGAGTAGCTGACGGTTCCCCAGAACAAGCTCGAACTCGCCTTCTTCGTTGCGTGGCATACGACTAGGGTATAACGACTTTGCCGACTCTGCCAGCCCAAATCATTTCAGATGGAAATGTTCGGAATGCGATAATTCGACAATGATGCTCGAACACATCCGACGCTGGATGGAATCTGGCCAACAGATGCCGGTCTGCAATCTCATCGGCATGAGCGTCGAACACGTTGAACCCACTCTCGCCCGTTGCTCACTCATCGCTTCCGATAAACACTGGAACCCCTTCGGCACCGTCCACGGCGGTATTCTCTGTGACTTGTCAGACCTCGTTATGGGCATGGCCTTCATGACCACTCTCGATGCCGGCGAAGGCCTGGCCACCATCGAACTCAAAATTAACTACCTCCGTCCTGCCCGCACCGGCAAGCTCACCGCCGAAGCCAAAGTCGCCCATCGTGGCCGCACCACTGGCTTCGTCGAATGCTCAATTACCGATGAAGCCGGCAAACTCGTCGCCAAAGCCGCATCCACCTGCATGGTCGTCAAGGACGAACGCGCCCAGGTCTGGAATCAACAAGGAGCCTGAAATGAACATTCGCCCCGCCTCTACCTCAGACGCCCCCGCCATTGCCGCCATTGCCGAAAGCGTCCGCTTCAACCGAGCCACGGCAGATTCTGCCAAAGGTTACCTGGTCTACGTCGGCACCCCGGCCGAGTACGCATCGCGCATTGAGGCCAATCGAACCAGCTTTATTGCGGAAAAGGACGGCAACGTCGGTGCTTTCCTCCTCACCAGTCCCCAGGCCGGCAACACCGCCACCCACGCCGAATCCAGCGAAGTCCTCGAACGCATCTTCGGCGGCGGTGCCCTCCTCGTCGACCAAATCGCAGTCTCGCCGCAAACCAGAGGGCAGGGAAGTGCCGATCTCCTCTTCATGCACATGCGCTCCGCCCTTGCTCCTCAACGCATGACCGCTTCCATCATGCACTGGCCCCTTCGTAACGAACGCAGCATCGGGTTCTTCTCCGGCAAAATGGGCTTCAAGTGCATCGGCGAATACGACGAGGGCGATGGCTTTCTCTGGGGCATCTACGAGTGGAAGTCCGACGCAACCCACGGCGATCCTCGCTACCCCGTCGGCCGTTTCCTCTACACCGGCGTCGCCAGTGAAACCGATCTTTCCCAGCGCATCGAACGTCTTCGCATCCTGCCGTTCAATCTTCGTGCCGCCGCCGCCCGCCTCGATGAAGACGCGCTCGACACACCGATTCGCCCCAATGCCTGGACTCCCCGTCAAATCATCCATCACCTCGCCGACGGCAACTCCGTCATGGCCGATCGCGTCCGCCTCATTCTCACCGAAGAGCAGCCCCCGGTAAAGACCTTCGATGAGAACCTCTGGGCCGAACTTGCCGACTCCAAAACCGCTCCCATCGAGGAAAGCCTGCGCATCCTCGATGGCGTCCACGCCCGCCTGGCACGCCTCCTCGCCTCACGTCCCTATGAGGATGCAAAACGAGAAATGTTCCATCCCGAACAAGGTCTTGTGAAACTCGATCGCCTACTTAGCTATCTTGATTGGCATGGGAGACATCACACTGCTCAGATCCTTGCCTTGGCGCCTTAGCGCCATTTTGCTGCTCACGCTTTCTGCAGCAGCCCAAATCCGGCTGGAGCGCATCGCCACCTCCATCCGCAATTGCACCGATATCCAGAGCCCTCGCGATGGCTCTGGACGCCTCTTCCTCGTCCGGCAAGAAGGCAGCATTGCCATCTGGCGCGATGGCCGCGTGCTCGACCGTCCCTTTCTCGATATCCGCAGCCGCATCAGCACAGGCGGCGAGCGCGGCCTCCTCGGGATTGCTTTCCCGCCCAATTACCGCGACAAGCGCTGGTTCTACGTCAACTACACCGACCGCAGCGGCGCCACTGTCATCGCTCGCTACAGCCTGGTGGGCTCCGATCCCGACCTGGCCGACGCTGCCAGCGAGCGAATCCTCCTCACCGTTCAACAACCCTTCAGCAATCACAACGGTGGCCAACTTCAATTTGGTCCCGACGGCATGCTTTACATTGGCCTCGGCGACGGCGGCAGCGCCAACGACCCCCAAAACCATGGCCAAACCCGCCGCTCCCTCCTCGGCAAGATGCTTCGCATCGATACGGAATCCGATCTCTCCCGCTACCTAATTCCGCCCGACAATCCCTTCGTCAACGACCCCTCCTACAGCCCCGAAATCTGGGCCCTCGGTCTGCGCAACCCCTGGCGCTACAACTTCGATTTAGCCACTGGCGATCTCTACATCGCCGACGTCGGCCAAAACGCCCAGGAAGAAATCAACTTCCAGCCTCGCTCCAGTCGCGGTGGTGAAAACTACGGCTGGGTCACCATGGAAGGTACGCGTTGTGTCCGTGCCGGCTGCGACCAGACCGGCCTTACTCTCCCCGTCTGGACTTACCCGCGCACCGAAGGCCTCTCCATCACCGGCGGCTACGTCTACCGCGGCGCCTACTATTACGGCGATTTCGTCACCGGTAAGATCTGGGCTCTCCGCCGTCAGGGACAAACCTGGATCAATGAGCTCGTTTTCGACGGTGGTCGCGCTCTCGCCATCTCCACCTTCGGCCTCGACGAAGCTGGCGAACTCTACCTGGCCAACTACAGTAATGGCGAAATCTACCGTGCCGTGCAGGTCGAACGCCCTGTCTTCAATGCAACCGGTGTCGTCAGCGCCGCCAGCTTCACGCCCGGCGTCGCCCCGGGCTCGCTGATGACAATTTTCACAAGAAATGTTCTGGCCCAAAACACGTCTCTGCTCGCTTCTTCGCTCCCTCTTCCCCGAACCCTCGGCGGCGTTGAAGTCCGCGTCAACGATAACCCCGCTCCGCTCCTTGCCGTCGTCCGCAATGGCGACAGTGAACAAATCAACTTCCAGGTTCCGTGGGAGCTCCAGCCCGGAGCCACGGTTCGGCTTCAGCTTGCGAGCGGTGTCGCTCGCAGCGAATCGGTTGAGCTCACCGTCAACCCTATTGCTCCAGCCATCTTTGGCGCCAACGCCACAGACGCACTCCTCATCCGAGCCTCCGACTTTACCCTGGCCACCGGCCCCATCCGCCGCGGTGATACCCACATTCTTTACGCCACCGGTCTCGGCCTGATGGATCTTCCCGTTGCCAACGGTGCTGCCCTTTCGCAGCCCGCGCGCATCCGCCGCTCCGCCATCTTGCGCATTGGCGGTGTCGCCTGCGACATCGACTACGCCGGTGCCGCACCCGGGTTTGTTGGCGTCTATCAGGTCAATTTCCGCGTCGCAAATGCCGTCCCTGCTGGCTCACAGGACTTGGTGCTGACCATCGATGGCACCGATTCTCCCGGTAGAAAAGTACTGATTTCAAATTAGCCGCAACATTTTTGATTGGCATGGTGTTTCATCTGCCATGAGAACAATCATCGTAACGGCAGCCGTAGTACTCACCATGGTCTGCGGCATGGATGCCAGAGGGCGTCGCGGGGGTGGCTTCTCCAAGCAATCGACCGCCGTTGGCGCAAACGGCAAAACGGCAACCCGCAGCACCACCGGCACCCGCGGCGACGGGGCAATGAGCCGCTCAACCGTCGTCACCGGCCCCAACGGCAAGACCGCCACCGCCGAGACCACCGGCACCCGCAGCGAGGGGGCAATGAACCGCACCACCGTTGTCACCGGCCCCAACGGCAAGACTGCTACCACTCAGGTCGATGCCACCGCTTCTGACGGAACCGTTCAGGTCGACAAGACCACCACCGGTCCCAATGGAGGTACCTCCAAGAGAAGCCGATTGCGCAAGCGCAATAACTAAAGCCAATAGAAATCACGTAACGGAGGGGAACGGACCCGCGGGGCAAAACACCCTGTGGGTCCGTTTTTTACCTAGCCTTCTCTCATGCTGCTGAGCTTGTGGAGAAGCCCGTCGGTCCAGCCGCAAATGTGGCTCTTCTCTGCCTTCACGGCAACTGCGATGGCGCTATGAACCGCACCGCCATCTGTCCGACCGGGCACATAGGTAACACTTCTATCCGGTCACATGGGTAACACTTAGTCTGGCAGATTTGGCTCTATTGAGGGAGGCAGAGGGGAGCCCCCATGGGGGCTCCCCTCTGCGGCGCGCATC
>Ga0194133_10000881_pt1 | contig 56878 bp, 72 predicted proteins | sample TA2KigOf40mmetaG_FD_155448 | JGI IMG/M metagenome (GOLD analysis project Ga0194133, IMG submission 155448) | Freshwater microbial communities from Lake Tanganyika, Tanzania - TA2015055 Kigoma Offshore 40m | ecosystem: Environmental > Aquatic > Freshwater > Lake | place: Tanzania: Lake...
GCTGTAAGTGGCGGATCTAGTGGCGGATCTAGTGGCGGATCTAGTGGCGGATCTAGTGGCGGATCTAGTGGCGGAGGGAGTACCTACTAATGCCTTATACTATTAAGTTTACTGATCCTAATAATCCTAGAGGTAGTTCTTTAGCTATTGCAGATTCAACTAAGGACACAACAAGCACAAGTTTAACATTTATAGGCAAAAATTTTCCGGGTTACGCTGAGTCAATCGGAGAAAATTTTTTACATTTATTAGAAAATTTTGCTGGTCCTAATCAGCCTTCTACAGGTAAAGCTGTAAAAGGCCAATTATGGTTCGATACCCAAGCTACTAAACCTCAATTGAAAGTATTTGATGGGCAAAATTTTGTCCCTTCAGGCAATGTTTTCAAGTCATTTGTTGCACCTATTGAAAAAACATTAGGAGATTTATGGGTAGATCTTACTGGTAAGCAATTGTTTTTTTGGTCAGGTGCGAGTTGGAGTTTAATAGGCCCTCAATTTAGTGAGGGTCTTAATAGTGGGCCTGTAATTAGTCAAGTTAAAGATATATTGAATGTAGATAGAACAATAGTAAGTTTAGTGGTTGGCGGAACAACTGTTGTAATACTTAGTGCAGAAAAGTTTGTTCCTAAACTTACAATAGAAGGATTCACTGATATTAAGCCCGGTATTAATTTAAACTCTACAGTTTTGATCAATAACGATTATAAATTTTGGGGAATAGCTGAAAAAGCCAGTTCATTACTTGTTGGTAATACTACTGTTGATTCTAGCAAGTTTTTGCGTTCCGATACTGCAAATTTTACTAATTTTAGATTGAGTATTAGGAGCGACGAGGGAATAAGCATTGGACCTAATAATAATACTAGCCTTAATACAACTGCAAATGGTGCTTTTGTAATTTATAATAGTATTGATGGATCATCAATTAATTTTAAAACTCTAAATAGTCCAAATGTTAATGATGTTTTGACGCTTCAAGGACCAAGAGTAGGAGTAAACAACTTAGCTCCGATTGAAAATCTAGATATTATAGGAACTGTAAAAGTAACACCTCCAGTTGGAAGTACAGTTGGATTAAAATTAATTGATACAACTGATGTTGCATCAAATACAACTATTTCTAACCTTACTGGCAGCTTTACAACTACAGGCGGTCTTAGTATTGCCAAGAAATTATTCGTTGGCAATGAAGCTATCTTTAATAACAAAGTCACTACTAATGGACATGTTGTCCCTAAAACGAACGAACTATATAAATTAGGGGATACAAATCTTAAATGGCAGAAATTGCATGTAAAAGAAGTTGAAGCTGATTCTATTACAGTAACCAATTTTACTACTGTAAATCTTGGTGTTGACAGTGTTGCTGGAAAGGCAAATAAGCTTTCATCACCAACAATTTTTAAAATAACTGGAGATGTTGAATCAACTCTTACAGGATCAGTAACGTTTGATGGTTCTACCGGTGGGACGGAGAAAAATTTTGTAGTACAATTGAATCCAACTTTTTTAATTGATAAAACAGAATTGACCCCCGTAGCTCAACAGTCCACAGATTTATTTTTAGTATCGCAGGCAAATACTTTTAAGAAAACTACAAGAGCACAACTATTTGCTAGAGCAGGAGTTGTTCCTGTAGGTACAATTTTATCATTCGCTGGAGCCACAGCTCCTAATGGATATCTTTTGTGTGATGGTTCTGAAATTCTTAGATCAGATTATCCACAGTTATACAGTGTAATAGGTGATGTTTATAATAGTACAACTTTATTAGGATTGGGCACATTTAAATTACCTGACTTAAGAGGAAGATTTGCTTTAGGCAGAGATACTATGAATAATAATATTTTAGTTCCAAGTTCTACAGGAACACCTATAAGTTTATCAGGCACTATTACTGCTACAGATACAACTACAATAATTAATTTAACAGGACCTGTACCTTCAGGATTACAAATTGGCATGATAGTACAAAAAACTTCTGGACAAGGTGCTTTTGGTGGTATAACAACAATAACAGATATAAACGAAAATACTAATCAAATTACAGTAGTTTCAACAAATGCTAATACTATCGGGGGTATAAACTTTGTAGCTTCAGTTTTTAGTAATTATATACCTACAGTCAGCGAAGTAAATAGGATTACAACAGCAAATGGTGATGTACTTGGAGGTGCAGGAGGCAATGAATTTTCTGGAGCTGTAGATTCATCTACAGGTCCAATATCTGCTGTTAATTCTGGAAATAAACTTAATGTTTTGAATCCCTTTTTAACAATAAATTACATAATTTTTACTGGAATATTTGCATAATGAGTTATAAAATTAATAGAACTGATGGATCATTATTAGCAGAAATAATAGACTCTACTTTAGACCAAGTTTCTACCGATCTTACTCTTATAGGAAAAAATACCTCTAATTTTGGAGAACATATTAATGAAAATTTTGTTTTTTTACTAGAAAACTTTGCATCTACAAGTGCTCCAAATAGACCTATTACTGGACAATTATGGTTTGATACAAATGAACTTAGGCTTAAAGTTTATAATGGACAACAATGGAAACAGGGAAGTGGTCCTGTCGTATCTGGCACCGCACCATTAGTAGCAAGTCTTACTCAAGGTGATTTTTGGATTGACAGTGCGGAAAATCAATTGTATTTTTATGATGGTCAAGACGGATTAAAATTGGCAGGGCCCATATATAAACAAAGCCAAGGGATAAGTGGATTTGAAGTTAGAACTTTAAGAGATACAGATAATATTGAAAGAACAGTTTTAGTTTTATGGTTAGCAGGAGCAATTTTAGGAATTTTTAGTAAGAATACTGGAAATTTTAGTATACCAAATACAACATTTGGAACAGGAGTGGTAATTAATCCTATTAAACCAGGTTTCAATGTCTGCAATTTGCCTATAGGTGGGCCTAATTCATTAAAGTTTAATGTTACATGTTCTGTGTCGGACAGTTTATCGCTAGCTAATAACCAAACTGTGTCAGCAAATTCTTTAGTGCGTAACGATGGCTTACAAAATATACAGGGACCTTTAAATATTAATAATAATAATGCTTTAAGATTAGGTTCTGCAGGACAGATTACTATCGGAGTAAATACTGACAATGAATTAATTATTGGCGGACCTGTTGCCACGCTTACCGTAAACGACAAATTAAAGTTACCAACATATACGACGCAAGCTAGGGATAGTAGGACAGATGTAGAAACTGGAGAGATTATTTATAATTCGACTACAAATAAAGTTCAGGCAAGGACTAACACTCAATGGGTTGATTTGAATTGATAATAAATACTTATAATAAGGGGTTTTGGTAATGCCGTATAGCATTGATAGATATAATGGAACGCAACTTACAGTTGTTGAAGATGGTACTATTGACAGTACATTGGATATTAAGCTCATTGGAAAAAATTATGCTGGATATGGTGAAACACAAAATGAAAATTTTGTACATCTGCTAGAAAATTTTAGTAACCCTACAGCTCCTCCAAGGCCTGTGGCAGGACAACTTTGGTTTGATACTAGTATTAAAACCTTAAAATCATATACAGGAAATAAGTGGAAAAGTATTACAGGTTTGGAAGTGAGTTCAACTCAGCCACTTGGTTTAACAACTGGTGATTTATGGTATAAAAAGGCAGGTGTTTCGGATAAAGGACAACTTTTTGTTTATAATGGAGTAGATTTTACTCTAGTTGGGCCAGAAAGCGCGGAAGGTTTTGGAATAACTCAGTTTAGGGCAAGAGTAGTTCAGAGCGATAGTGGTGCAAATTATCCTATCCTTGAATGTGTAATCAATGACGAAACCGTTTACATAGTCAGTAAAGCAGAATTTACTATAGCAGTGGGACAGATTCTAAGCGGAGGATTTACTAGGATTAAAGAGGGTCTTACTTTAGCTTTCACTCAACAAACTAATACCGCTTCAGCAACTTATGGTGTCACCGATATAAATTCCTTAGATAACGAACCTAAATTTAGTTTTTGGGGTACAGCTAGTAACAGCCTTAAACTAAACGGTAAAAAAGATACAGATTTTATAAGTGCTGTAAATGCAAATTTTAATAATTTAGTAAAGTTTAGTGATGCTGGTTTTCATGTAGGAGCAGATGAGGATCTGGCTGTTTACATAGATGGTGGAACAGTCCCTACTGTTAAGAATAGAGTAAGTGATCTAATTAGATTTCAAACTACATTTAATGGATCTAAATTTCCGATGGAATTAAGTGGAAGTGACATTCTTCCTGGCTATGATCCTTCGGGTGCTCCTACGACCGGTGTTAACAATATAGGATCTTCTTCACGAAAATTTAATATTGTCGATGCTAACTCATTTACAGGTAATGCAGCAGGAGCCAATACATTATTAGTAGGTACTGCTTACAGGTCTTCAGCTGTTACAGCTACAGCCGATACAATTGTAGCAAGAGATGCTAATGGTGATATTTACTCAACTGTATTCAGGGGGAAAGCTACAGAAGCCAATACATTATTAGTAGGTACTGCTTACAGGTCTTCAGCTGTTACAGCTACAGCCGATACAATTGTAGCAAGAGATGCTAGTGGTAATTTTAGTGCAAACGTGATAACTGCTAACCTAACAGGGAATGTAATAGGCACAAGTGTACAATGTACAACATTGACAACAGGAGCGTCAGGCACGGCAGGCACAATTACAGGTGATTGGTCTTTAGGTGCAGGAAGTAAATTACGAGCAACCTATGCTGACTTAGCTGAAAAATATCTTGCAGATGCAGAATACGACGTAGGAACTGTGTTAAAAGTAGGCGGTGAAAAAGAAGTTACTGCTAGTACATGGGGATCTCGTGCAATTGGTGTAGTTAGCGCAAATCCTGCATTTATAATGAATACAGAGTTAGAAAACGGGACAGTTGTAGCATTAAAAGGTCGTGTGCCAGTTAAAGTAATAGGATTTGTAAAAAAGGGAGATAGATTGATAGCTAGTAATAATGGTTGTGCAGTAATGGCAGGAAGTCATTCTTCAGATGTATTTGCTATATCATTAGAAACAAATGATGATAATGGTGTTAAATTAGTTGAATGTATAGTGTTATAAATAGCTTAAGGAAAAATAATGCCAATCGGTCAAGGAAATCTAATATCAGCAGCTGACTATAATGCTATTCAAACAGTAGTTGCTGGGGTCTTGGGAGGCATCGCGAGCGGGTCTCCTGATGCAACTTATGGATACGGTCAAACGCCAGCAAGTGCTCAAGTAGCTGCTGGGAATACTGTAGCTGCTAGTCATCTAATAAATCTTAAAAGTGATTTAGATAAAATTTCTACACATCAAACTAATGCTGCAAGCTCTGCACCAACGATATCGTCTGGAGGCATTATATTGGCATCAAATTGGACAACTTATTCAACTCAAGCTTCAAATTTACAATCAACAAGATTCAATGCCAGTGCTGCACAAATGTCCCTAACAGATAAAATAAGTCCAACATTTACAAATTGGAACGGCACAAGAACACATATAGTAAGTGTGGGTTTTGCTAGTAATAATGCTGCTAGACATTTCTTTAATGCAGGCGGCGAAATAAGGATTTCCCCTAGTCAGTCGGGGTATACTAGTAGCACTACTAAAGGAGGACGCTGGTATGCACTTTTTAATAGTTTTGCAAATCTAGTAAAATTTAATTACACCAGCACCACTGCCAGTGGAGGCACTGGATCTAATATTGGTTGGTATGATATGACCTCATCAAATCAACAAATTTTTACAGCAATTGATACAGGGACATATTCTGGTAATGATATAACAATTTTTGCTAGATGTGATGTAGCTAATAATAGCGGCGGAACTGCTTCGACATTAACACTTACTATTCAATTTAATGACGATGGTGCTTCAGGGAATATTGATGAAAACGTAGATGGAACTACTACTAGCAAAATAAGTACATTTAGAGCTAACGGCGTAATATCTGTTGGCGATCCGAACGTAACAACTATATCAGGCCCATAAATTTTTCTTTATTATCTCTGAATAGATAATTAAATTAGCTATTGGAGGTTTTATGGACGAACGTCTAGAAAAGGCATTAGAGTTTGCCAATTTTATGGTTACACTCAATAATCAAAAAAGAAGCCTTAAAGAAAAATATCGAAGCGATTGTGTTTATTATCAAAGTGGTGGTACATTTACAATTACTAAAGAATTAATTACTTTTGTTAAAGCGTTAGTTGATTTGGAAAATACTACTGACGTTGTTGTGATTGATGATAATGAGTTACCGATTCGTGTAAGTGATTTAAATCAATTTTTGTCAGATATTATAGATCAATATTTTCTAGCAAGTAATAGTTATTATCTAGAATATCAAAATTTAAAAAAGAATAGATCAGTAGAGGCGCTGGTTAAATGAGCCAAGGGGTGCTGATTTACGCTCTTAATAATGAGCAGCTTGATTATGTAGAGCTAGCTTTAAATTCTGCTCGATTAGTTAAACAACATCTAGGTAAAGAAGTTGCCCTTGTTACCGATAGTTACGATTGGATGAAACATCAATATCCAAACTATAAAGATTTTGTTGATATAGTAATTAAGGTAGTATATGAATCAAATATATCTAATTGGACTCCATACTATGAATTTGCAGTCGGTGACAAGGTGTATTATAACAATAGCATATGGGTTAAAAAATTTCCAGGGCCAGAAACTTTAAACTTAATCACAGGTGAAGAAATTAGTAGTGAGGATCTTAATCATAATTTAGATAATTATTCAAGGGTTTATCAAGGCATTGATATAGATAAGTGGTATCCTAATTTACCTTATCTTGCTGGCCAACATGTCTGGTATGATGATGTTTTATATAGATGTGAAGTTGGATACATTGAGGATGATAAATTTTCTAAAGACAAATATACTGTATTATTAGAAAATGTTAAAGATTTATCTAATGCTAATTTAAAAAGAATTGAGACAGGCGATATAGTTTTGCATGAACGATCTTTATGGCAGTCTAAACTTACCTATGGTTTAGAAATTGATCAAATCATTGCTAGTTATAATACTGATAATTTAAGTCGTGTTTATCAAGGCATTGATATAGATAAGTGGTATCCTAATTTACCTTATCTTGCTGGCCAACATGTCTGGTATAAAAACACGTTATATCGATGCAAAGAAGATTATCAAGAAAGCAATGAGTTTGATAATTCAAAATATGTTATTTTACTAGAAAATGTTAAGGATCTAATTAAAATTAATATTTTTAATAAAGGTGACGTTTTACTTTTTAATAGAGTACTATGGCAAGCTAATACAGATTATGATGATGCTAAAATCTATAAAGGTTATATTAGAAATGATCTTTGGGAAGATACTAAAGAACGAGAATTAGTTTATGACGCTTCTCCTCAATATCGCAGATATTTTGACGGTGCTATGACTCATAAACGGTTAAAATTTAAAAATGATATCAGAGTTAAAAGTTTTGAATTAAGTCCGTTCGATAAAACTCTAGTGATTGATTGTGATTATTTGATAAACAATAGCTTATTAAATTATTGTTGGAAACAAGAGCATGATTTTTTAATAAGCAAAGAGGGTGTAGATCTATGTGGATTTAGGTATGATCCAAGGTTACATAGTTTAAGTGACAAATCTATCGATTTTTATTGGGCTACTGTATTTTATTTTGAAAAAAATTCTAATACAGAAACTTTTTTTAATTTGTTAGGGCATATACAAGATAATTACAATTATTATAGATATGTCTATCAAATTCAACATAGTCTTTATCGTAATGATTATGCTTTTAGCATAGCAATTCATATAATGAATGGTTATCAAAAAGGATTATGGACACATAATCTTCCAGGAATGCTGTATTATACAATAGATAAGGACGTATTGTTAAAGCATAATGATACTACTTTAACATTTTTAGTTGAAAAAGAAAAATATAAAGGAGAATATACCTTTATGAAGACTAAAGATATTAGTGTTCATGTTATGAATAAATTTAGTGTTTCTAGAGTAATTAGAGAAAATATTAATGAATAAAGGTTATTTAATTTTTGCACAAGATGCTGCTATTAAAAAATACACTAAGTGTGCCTATGCATTAGCTTTAAGTATTAAAAAACAAATGTCTAATGCAAGCATTAGCATTGTTACTGATAATCAATTGCCTCAAAAATATAATTTAGTTTTTGATAATGTAATACCTGTTCCTTGGAGAGATTTCTCAAATACAGTTTCAACTACATATAAAACTGAAGACAGATGGAAGTTATATCATTGCAGCCCTTATGAAGAAACTTTTGTACTAGATGCAGATATGCTAGTTCTTTCAAATTTAGATCATTGGTGGCTCTATCTGGAAAAATATGATGTATTCGTAACCAGTACTGTTAAAGATTATAGATCTAATACGGTTACTGGACGCTATTATAGAAAAGCTTTTGATTCAAATAATTTACCTGATTTTTATTCAGGATTAATGTATTTTAAAAAGTCTGATTTTGCTAAAGAATTCTTTCAATGGGTAGAAGATATTAATAATAACTGGCAGCTTTTTTATGGAGAGTTTGTTAGCCAAAATTACCCTAAGGTTCCTAGCATGGATGTATCTGTAAGTTTAGCAGCAAAAATTTTAAATTGTGAAAATAATATATCGCATCAAGGTTCATTGGTAACATTTACACATATGAAATCTTATATTCAAGGTTGGGAAACAGCAACTGAGTCTTGGCAAGACTCAGTAGGATCCTACTTTAATCAAAATTGTGAATTAAAAATTGGTAATTATCAACAATACGGAGTTTTTCATTATACAGAATATAGTTTTTTAAATGACATAATGATTAATCAGTTAGAAAAAAGTTTAGGAATAAGTTAATGCTACAAGTTGAATGGGATATTACTGATGAAGAACTTGAAAAATTTAATTCGAGAAATTCTGTTATCGACGAATTTAGGCATGTGTATTATGATACAGATACAGGTATAATTAAAAGTATCTCAAATGGTCAAGAACTAAACATGCCTTATGTATTAGTACACTTTAATCAAGTAAAAGATATATTAGAAGGCAAGGATCATGTTGAAAATTATAAAATAATTTTCTCTCCAGATGATAAAGATTTTGTTTTTATTAAAAAAGATGACGAAGAAGACACATTCCAAAGCATTGATGAAATAATTTTCCAATTACCTGCTATTGTAGATACCTCTTATCCTTTACAATATGATCCTTTTAATGATATAACCATTGTCCAAGATTATACTGAAACGTGCTGGAAAATTTATATGAATGGGTCACTGGCTATTAGTCTTAAATCAAAGCATTTGTATTTTGATAAAGAATTTCATTTTTATATTACAGCCTATAATGATCCTAATATTTTATACAAAACTATGATGATTCCTATTAAAGACCTAGTAGATAACTTTTATCATATTGTGCCCTTTGATTCTATAGATTATAATGAAACTAAGGTTAGCATATTTACTAGAAAAATTTTTACTAAGTATCAGTATATTAAGACCAAGCTGTGAATAAACTTTTTAGACCAATTGACTATGATATTATCTATCTCAGTTATGATGAACCAAATGCTGAAAAAAATTATGCAGACTTATTAACTAAAGTGCCATGGGCCAAACGTGTCCATGGTGTTAAAGGTAGCGATGCTGCTCATAAAGCTTGCGCAAAATTAAGTGAAACACCTAGATTCACCACAGTAGATGGTGATAATATTATAAAAGAAAGTTTCTTAAATGTAGAAATAGATATAAACAAATATCCTACTTTAGAAAACAGTGTTATCAGTTGGAGCGGATACAATGTAATAAACGGTCTAATGTACGGTAATGGTGGGTTAAAATGTTGGACTGTAGATTTTGTAATGAATATGCGTACACATGAAAATAGTGATCCGTCTGATAAAGTAGGCCAAGTAGATTTTTGTTGGGATAATAAGTATATACAGATGAATGACTGTTATAGTGATGTATATAACAATGCTACTCCTTTTCAGGCATGGCGTGCCGGATTTCGTGAAGGTGTTAAAATGAGTCTAGACAGAGGTGCCAAGCTAACAAAAGTAAGTGTAAAAGAAGGAGTACATTGGAAAAATCTTCATAGGTTATTAATTTGGTGTAATATTGGTACTGATGTTGCTAATGGTATATGGGCAATGTTGGGAGCAAGGCAGGGTTGTTATATGACTAATCTAACTGATTGGGATTATCGTAATGTCAGAGATTTTGATTACTTAACTAATTATTGGAAAGAAAACGTAGAAGGTGCAGATTTTACAATAGTAAATTCTAGATTATCTTTTTATGAATCCGAATTAAGAAATAATTTAGAATTGGATATAGTTACTTTTGATAGCAATCAATCAAAATTTTTTAAAAAGGTTTATCGAACTCATAATAGAGTAGATTTAATAGAAAATGACTGAGCAATATAATTATATAAAATTAGAACATTCTAATCCTTCCCACAACGACTGGTTTGTTGTAAATTGGTGTCTAGGTAATACTTGTAATTATGAGTGTAGTTATTGTCCAGCTGCTCTACACGATGGTAGTAAGCGTTGGCCCGACCCACAAGTTATAAAAAAATTTATAACTAGAGTAAAAAATCATTACTTTCACAAAAATATATATTTTGAATTTACTGGCGGCGAAGTTACACTTTACAAAAACTTTATTGAAATCTGTCAATTTTGTACAGAAATGGAAATTAAAGTTGGCCTTATTAGCAATGGTTCTAGAACCATAAGATGGTGGGAAGAAAATAAACAATATTTTGATCATGTTTGTTTAAGTTATCATCCAGAGTTCGCTGACGAAGAACATTTTTTAAATGTAATTAGAGTTTTACACAATGATGTTAGAACTCATGTGAATATAATGATGAGTCCAGAAAAATTTGATAACTGTTATGCATTTGCTAACAAGGTTAAAAATTTAGGAAATTTATCTATTGCACTACAGCCTTTAATACATGATTTTGGTGAAGTTTTGTTTGATTATAATGATTTCCAGAGAAAGCTTTTTACTAAACAACACGAATTAATAACTAGGCATATAAAATTTACCAAGAGTTTTGATTATTATAGAGGCGCAATGAAAATGGTAACCGCTGATGGACAGTCAGTAGTTTCAAGCGCTCATAGATTTATTAGCGATAAAGCAAATGACTGGAGTGGATGGAGATGTTATGCCGGTATAGAACAATTGATTGTAGATATGGATGGCTCTATATTTAGAGGATGGTGCAAAGAAGGTGGGAAGATAGGGCACATAGAAGATGCTAACTTAGGCTTACCAGTTGATCCAGTAGTTTGTACTAAAAAAATGTGTCATTGTAATTTTGATATAATGAGCACCAAGGAAAAGGTTCAATGAAACAAAAGATAATTCCCATTGTGGACACAAATAACATGACTGATCCATTTAACACTATTTGTGATTTAAAATGGAATTATCCTATATTTCATATGGAACGTGGTGAGTTTAGAAGTTGCTGTAGAACTCCTAGCAAACCAATCTCAGATGATTTAATAGATAAGTTAGGAACAGATGCTTTTTTAAATAACCCTCAAATGCTACAGTCTCGTCTAGATCTTGTGCAAGGCAGAAGGCATGACGATTGCAAAAGCTGTTGGGGCTTAGAAGATACTGGAATGAGTAGCCCTCGACACGATCCCGATAAGTTTTGGTATCAATTACAAAAGATCAAAGTTATTTCTGACAATCAATCATATTCAGATGACGCCTTAAGATTAGAAATGTCAAAGATTGATTCTCCTAGTCACAGAGCATTAAAAAGTGATTTCCCTTATATGCTTGAAGTGAGCCTTGGTAATACTTGTGATATGAAATGTATGTATTGTAATCACATTTATAGCACACAATGGGCTACTGAGCGTATAAAATATGGTGAAATTACTCAACAACAATACGACAGAGAGTTTCCTAAAGCTAGTGACAAGTTTGACGAATATTATTGGAAATGGTTTGATACAGTAAAACTTCAATTAGGAAGGATCGGAGCAATTGGTGGCGAACCTTTAATTATGCCTGAGTTTTATAAATTTATAGAAAAATCAATTGCAGCTATTGAGCCTATAAAGAATAATAGAAAAAAGAAGATGACTTTCTGGATAGTTACTAATCTTAATACACCTCCTAATTATATTAATAAATTTTTAGAATATCTTCCAAAATTGACAGAGCATTTTGATGTAGAAATACTAGGTAGTATGGAAGCTGTTGGTAAAAGAGCAGAATATATAAGGAATGGCCTAGATTGGGACAGATTCAATAACAATTTAGAGAAAATATTAGGTAGCAAATATAACTTTGAATTTGGTTTTATTTCTAGTATAAATGCCTTAAGTATTGCAACAACAATTGATTTTATTAAATTTACAGAGGAATTATATCAAAAATATAAAAGACCTGTGGCCTTAAAACAAGCTGTAGTAAATTATCCAAGCCATCAAAGCCCATTTATTTTAACTACTGATTTTGCCAAGTATATTGATGATACAGTGGCATATATGCAACAAAGGGCAGATATTATGCCTGATGTTAGCGATTATTACGGTCGATGGGATCAGTACATACTGTTTTTACAAAATTTAGCAAATAGTATAAGGAATAATAAACAAATACGAATTTCTGATAGGAAGAAGTTTGTTTCTTGGTTTAATACCTTTGATGAACGTAGAAAATTAAATTTTGTAGAAACTTTTCCTGAATACGAGAATTTTCATAACCTGTGTAAAACCTATGTTTAATAAAAAAGTTTTTGTACCCTTTAAAGAAAACGATGACGGGAAACATTCTTATGTGTGGTACACGTCAAAATATCTAGATGACAACTATGGTTATGACATAATAAATATAATCAAAAGCTCTAAATATTATGGGCAAAAAACATTTCTTCATGAAGAAGATTATACAGACAAATTAAGAAAACAAGTTCCAGATAATTTTTGTTTGTATCCTTTTACGCATTTTCAATTAGACCCCGACGGTCGTGCTAGACCCTGTTGTAAGTACAAGGTCGGTGATGCTAGTTGGCAACAGGATGTTCCTAAACTACCTGATGTTAATATTGAAGAATTATGGGAGCAAGAAGAGTTTCAAAAATTAAGATCAGAGTTTTTAAATAACGAGCGTCCAAGTGGTTGTAAAGCATGTTGGGATGAGGAGGCAGCTGGTATTAAAAGTATGAGGTTGCAACGGGAAAATGGTGGAAAGGAACATCCTTATGCTACATTTTATCATCATATTCCTAGACTTTATCCTAAGACTTTAGATTTAAAGTTAAGTAATTTATGTAATTTAAAATGCAGAATATGCACACCCTTTTTAAGCAGCCAATGGATTAAAGAAATTAAAGATTTACAAGTTCTTGACATGGGTGCAGCTGATTCTTTTGTAGGTAATTCAAAAGAAAAGTTTTCAGCAAATATTGAAAACAAAGGAATTTTAAAGAAGTGGGCTCCTACTATAGATTTTTTAGAATTTTATGGCGGCGAACCTTTAATGCAACAAGAGCATGATGAAATTCTTCAAATAATCCATGATTACGGAAAGACATCAAATACAGGATTGTACTATAATACAAATTCTACAGTGCTTAAAGAAAAGTTTTTTGAGTTGTGGAAATTGTTCAAAGAAGTAATTATAAATTTTAGTGTAGATGATTGCGGTGCTAGATTTGAATATCAGCGTAAAAATGCAAAGTGGGAAGAATCTTTACACAATATGCAAATGTTTAGAGAATATGGTAAAAAGCATGGAGTCAATTTAGATCTTAGGATCTATGTTACAGTTGGAGTGTTAAATGTTTTTTATCTTAAAGAATTCTTTGACGAAATTCGTAATTTAGGAATTAAAATAACATTAAATATGGTTCATTATCCATATCACTATGCAATAACAATTTTACCTACTAGCATTAAAGATATTATTCGAGATAAATTACTAACTATAGATACAGATATAATTAGGCAAGATTCATTACAGATTGATAATATTATAAAATTTATGTATAATACTAAATACAATTCCCAATTATTAGAAACATTTTGGAAGAAAACTGAAATCCACGACGGATATAGGAATGAGTCATTCGAAAATATCTTTTCTGAATTTTATAATTTGTTGAAAGGGTATAAATGAAAATAGGAATATTTGGTTGCAGTTATGCAGATGAGAACAGTTCGCCGTTACCTGAAATGCATCAAAAATCCTCTAAGCCATGGGCTCGTCTGTTAAGAGAAAATTATAATCATGATGTAACAAACTTTGGAAAAAGTGCTAGTTCTGTATTTTTTAGCTATCAAAATTTTTTAAAACATTATCATGAATTTGAAAAGAATATTATAATAGTAACAACAACGGCTAGGCTTTACTTACCTCAAAATCAAAAGCATCCTCATTGGACCGTAAATTATAAGGAGGCACAACATAAGGTAGGTTATGTAATTGCAAAATTCTATTTCGAAAATATTTTCAACCCAATAGAATATGACCATTATCGAGAATTGATTTTAGAAAAATTACGAACATATAAGAATACATTAGTGATAGATGTAAACGAAGCTTTAGGGTTTATTGCACAAAAAGAATATAATTTTTTTCAAGAGACCTTTTTAAATAAAATATCTATGATGAATGACAATAGGTATAATCATCTAAGTGAGCAAGCAAATGTATATGTTGCAGATCAAATTCAAAAATGGATAGAAACAAACGAATTCAGTTTAAATGTTAAAGATTTTCCTTTACCAAGATCAGAGGATGCTGAAATATATTTTCCAAAGGATATTTTAAAAAAAATATGAAAATAGGAATATTTGGTTGCAGTTATGCAGATGAGAACAGTTCGCGGTTACCTGAAATAAACGATAATGGACGATCGTGGAGCTCTGTTCTTAGAGATCGAAACTACAATATTACCAATTATGGGGCATCTGGATCATCAGTATACTATTCTTATAACTTGTTTAAACAATATTCTCAACTATACGATAAAATTATTTTTGTAGTAACTTCGGCTCAACGAATAACAATTAGAGATCCTAAAGAAGAAAAAAATTTCCTATACCTTACTTCTTGGAGTACTATTACAGAACAAATTAGCCAGTATATGAAAAAAATTGGAGTTTATGAGGCCGTAAAACTTTATTTTGAATACATTTATAATGACGAAGAAGCAAATGATTATCGAGATTTAATTATTAATTTTTTATCTAGTCAGCCAAATATTTTAGTGTTAGATATAAAAGATCTTTTAAAGATATCTAGAAAAGATTATGATTTTTATAAAAAGTTGTTAAATGAAGATATTCATAATATGCATAAATTTATTGACAACAGATATAATCATATAAACAATGAAAACAATATTATACTAGCGAATCTAATTGAAGAATGGATTGAATCTGGAAATTTTAATTTTTCTTTTGATAAATTTGTAAATCCTAAATTGGACGATTACAAAAAATATTTTATTAAGATATGAATAGCCTACCTGAAACTTTTTGTGCATTACCTTGGATAAACTTATCCACAGATGTTAATGGATCTCTTAGACCTTGCTGTAAGTTTGCGCAACCAAGTTTGAATAATGAATATCAACTTCCTAATATGAAAGAAGGAAGTTTAGATGTTTTATGGAATGATCGACGATATCAAGAGTTACGCCAAGCATTTCTTGAAGGAAAAAAACCAACTGAGTGTAAAAGTTGCTGGGACGAAGAATCTGCAGGAATGGCAAGTTTTAGAGTTCAATTCGCTAAAGATAAAAAAATTGATCTAACTAGCTTAGAATTTAATCCTATTACAAGCTATGGGCCAAAAGCATTAGATCTAAAATTGAATAATGTTTGTAATTTAAAATGTCGAATTTGCGGAACACAAGCATCTTCTACATACTTAAAAGAATATCAAGAAAGACTTAATATAAAAATAGAAGATAGCTCTTATTGGTTATCTAATAAAATTTTAGGTACTGAAAATGAAGATGTAATTAAAGAATGGGCTAATAATTTAATACATTTAGAAATTACTGGAGGAGAACCTATGGCATCTCCAGAGAATATAAAAGTTTTAGAGCTCTTAATTGATGCAGGAAGATCTTCTTATATAACAATACTATTGAACACAAATGCTACTTTATATAACAAAAAATTTATAGATTGTCTTACAAAATTTAAAGAAGTTACTATTTGTCTTTCTATAGATGATTTGCACGGTAGATTTGAGTATGAAAGATATCCTGCAGAATGGAAAGTTGTTCAAGAAAATTTACAAAAGTTTATAACCCTACGGGCAAATAATAAAAATATATTTTTGACATTATGTCCTACAGTGAGTAATTATAATGTTTATTATCTAAATGAATACTTAGAGTGGAGCGAGCCTTTGGGTATTTTTACTTATTTTAATATTTTACATTATGATCCGGCTTTTAGCATAAAAAATTTACCTAATGAAGTCAAGCACATCTTAAATCATAAGTTACAAAATCGTAAGTTTGAAAAAATTAAAAATTTTTTAAATTTGCCTCAAGATAGAGACGGCATGGTCTTTGATTTTATCAACAAGACGATTGTAATAGATAAATGGAGAGAACAAAATTTTAGGACAGTGTTTGGAGAATGGGGCGAAGTTATATGGAAACTTAGATGAACAAGCTAACTGATACACAACTAAAAGAATATAACTTGAAAAGGCAAGAATTTGATAAGTCAAGAACTATTAATACTATTAGTCCTTGCATTGCTGCACATAATAATATGTATTTTGATACAGAGGGAAGAGTAGCACCATGTTGGTTGTTAGTAGGGCATGTTGATCAATACAGCTCATCTAGGTCAATGAAAGACATATGGTTCGGAAATGAATTTTCTACTATTAGAAAGAATTTAGAAAACGGTATATTTGAAGACCAATGTAGGATTTGTAAGCAAAAAATTGAAGCAGATACATGGCCTCTAGCATTAGCCTATGATGGGTTTTCTATTAAAAAATACCCTACTTTGTTAGAATTAGAATTAAGCAATCAGTGTAATTTAGAATGTGTAATGTGTGAAGGCCGGCTTAGTTCTGGTATCAGGAAAAATAGAGATAAACTTCCCCCCTTGCCAATGATGTATGATAATTCTTTTATAGAGCAATTAAAAGAATTTATTCCTCATTTGGAAGAACTTAGGTTTAACGGCGGAGAACCTTTTGCTCAAAAAATTGTTTTAGACATTTGTATGCTAGTTGCAGAGATGAAACCGGAGTTAAAAATTAATATTGCTACAAATGGCACTGTTTATAATAAACAGGTTAAAGCAATATTAGAAAAATGTAATCTACACTTGAACATAAGTATTGATAGTCTTACTAAAGAAATTTATGAAGCTGTTCGTATTAACGGAAATTTTGATGATCTAATGGAAAACTTTTTGATATTCAAAGAATATTGTCAAAAAAACAATCGTGGCCTTAGTGTAATGGTAAATCCTATGAGGGACAACTGGTGGGAAATGCCCAAATTTGTAGAATTTACGAATAAACATTTAGTCCATCTTTGGTATAATACCATACATCATCCTGAGCATTTAAGTTTATGGAGTTGGTCTAGTGAAAAGTTAAAAGAAATTATTGATGCTCTACAACCAGAGGTAGATAGACTTAAACCACTGGATTATGAGAATCATGTTGCTTGGGGTAACTGGAAAAAGCTAGATCATTTTTTAAATAATCAAATCACTAACTGGTATAATAAACAATTAGAAAGAGAAAAAGTAATTAGGATTCAAAAAGTATGAAAAAGATTATTTTAAATGGATGTAGTTGGATCGCAGGAGACGAAATTGTATGGAAAGAATTTTGCGAAGAAAAAGGCCTTGAAAATGAAGATTTTATGACATTTTCTGAAAGGTACGGAGGTACAGAAAAGAAACACTTGATAACATATTATAGAACCGTGTGGAGAAAAAATCATAATCAAGGGTCGATGTTATCAAGAATGCTCGAAACTCAAGTTATTGATTTAGCTATTGACGGTAATTCTAACGACGGAATAGCTTTAGGGACTATAAACTATGTTAATACCATTCCAGTAAATGAAAGAAAAGACTACCATGTAGTAATAGGATGGACAATATTAGAAAGAAAGGCACTATGGTTAGACTATTACTGGGATAATTGTAATTATTCTCATTATACAGAAAAACAGGGTAACTGGTCAAGATGGAAAAATAGGATTTTAGGTGGTATAATTGAGAATACTGATAATGATTGGTATCTAAGTTACTATAAGAATGTAATAATGTTAGAAAGTTTTCTTAAATCTAATGATATGACTTATACTTTTTATCGTAGCTTAGGATCAAAGGATCAATTTTTCTTTAGGCCGGACAAAATCGGCATAATCAAATCTAAAATGTTTTATACTCGACAGCCTATACCTATATCAACATTAAATTTTCATAATCTTAGACCGGAATTTATAGATAAAGATAACTGGTTTGTATTTTTTGATAGAGATACAGATTTGCCTTTTTGTAGTGATTCTTGGACTCGATATTGCGAGTCGATATATGATTTTGACGAATGGGTGATTAGACCGGAAAATAGACATCCTAACAAAAACTGTACAGAAAATTTGTCAAAACGGTTAAGCGATTTTATTTTAGAGAGGAAATACTTAGAGTAACTTTTTATAAATTTCTATAGATTCTTCAGAGGCTATTTTAGAATAATGTTCGTGATTTATACTAAATTGATTCATTAGTTCTTCAAAATTTATAACTGGGTAAACAATGAAAAATCCTCCTACCTCAAGGTTAGATATATATTCTTTTTTGATATAGGAACTGTAATATGTGTTAAGAAATAACACATTATAAGATTCATTAACTGTATGATTAATTGATACCTTTTCTGTGTGTTTAATAATCTTTTCTACTAGCGAACTACTGGTAATGTTATTTTTAAGGGTTAATTTTAAATCATCTAAAAATGACTCACCTACAGAGTTATCTAACCCTTGTTCTCTACAAATATCAGAGATTTGATAAGGCAACCAAGATTGAAGATTATTAAATTCTTGATTAAAGTTATAATCTTTAAAGTTAATAAAAGTAAAAACCTTATCGACATTAGGGGAGCTTGAAAAGATAGATGCTCTACCGCCCATATCGCCATAACTTTCTAAAACTTTACTATTACTTGGGAGACGACTTACTAATTTATGTAGTAGCAAGCGATCCTTAATGCCCAATCCAGAGAAACAACCATTAAAGGTTAATACGCTTTTTTCTATTTGTTGTTCTTGTTTTATAAAGATAGTTTTTTTAGGTCGAACTTTTTTACCATCAGTCCACTGTCCTTGTGAAGTATAATGGTGAGTGAACCCGTCTGTCTTGATAACATTTTTAAACTTATTAACAAATTTATAATAACTGTCCACTACGTAGTTCCCGTTATCATCTATCTTAAAGTTTATTTTAGCAGTGTATTCCATTGTATTAGGAACTATAGCAAATATAAAATCCTTATGATCCAAGTCTTCATTAAAGTTAATAGTAATTTCATATCCGCCCTTAACTCTATACAGAATCCTTAGAAGGTTAAAAACTTCATTCATCACCGAATTGGCAAAATCACCGAGGGGTGATTGTATGATATTGAAATCAAATGTTTCATATTCAATTTCTTCTGCAATTAAATCGTTGGAAAAGTTAACAGTAAAATGATCTGTAATGTTTCCGATCTTATGCACATTTTGTAGAGTTCCGTTAAATTCTCTGCAAAGGTGTAACCAAATATGCATTAGCTTAATTCTTATAAATCTATGAAGTTTTGTATTGGTTAAGTCATTAGTGTACCATCCTCCTAGCCATGGCTTATTCCGAGGGTTAATATCAAATTTTTCTCTATCATCATATGCAGATCCAAAGTTATCTCCAAGACCGGGACCTGGGCTAACTGCATAAATTCTTGTTCTGTGATTCCATAAAAGATTAAAACTGTGATTGAATGCTTCAATGTCTTCGCCTGGAGCTCCAATTACCCAACATGCGCTTACTTTCATTCCAACAGCATGACTGTCTATTATGTTTTGATTTATTTCTGCTACTGTATTTTTTTTATTGATAGCTTTTAAAACTTTATCGCTGCCTGATTCAAAACCGTAGTTAAATCCCTGAGCACCAGCATCGGCCATAAGTTGATATAAATTTAAATCCATTCTGCCATCTGCTCGAGCATAGCCCCACCATTGAATATTCAACTTTCTATCAACAATCTCTTGACAAAACTTTCTAAATTCTTTAAGGTTACCATTCATTAGGCTATCAACAAACTGAATAAATCTAATGTCATATTTCTTAACCTGATATTCAATTTCATCGACTACAGTATGGGCACCTCTGTCTCTAAATTTCCAATAGTATACTTCAGTGCAATATGTGCATTTGGCTACACATCCTCTACTTATTTCTGCACAAATACTATTTTTACCCCAGTACTTTGTTAAATCAAAATCACTGTAATCAGGGTAGGGTAGGCTATCGATGTCTATCCTTGTATCACTATATAAACTACCGATGTTTTCAGTTTTTGGTTTGATACCATTTTCCCAGTTGTTTAGAAAATCTAAGATATTTTGTTCGCTTTCCCCGACAAAGTAATAATCAACATTATCTGGTTTTTTAAAATATCCTTCATGGCATTCAGGTCCGCCTAAGATAATTGTAACATTTGGTTTTCTTTTTTTAATTTCATTAATCACCCATTTTGTGGGCAAGATATTAGTGTAGTATGTACTAAACCCTATTATATCTGATTCTTCCTCTAAAATTTGATCAATATAGGTTTTTAAAATTGGTTCGTAAGTTGGATGAATTCTTGAATAATACTCCGGATTTTGCCACCAAAAATAGTTTGCTCCATTCCATGCATCAGATAAATTTTCATTAGCGTCTTTTAAATCATAATGGGATTCTACATTAAAGTCAAAAACTCTTGTATAATATCCTGCTTCTCTTGTTAAAGCAGACAATCGAGCTATATTATATGGTGGCATATAAATGGCCCAACTGCCTAAAATGCAAAGTGTAAGCCTTGTTTTACGAGATGAAGTATCTACCGATACTGATTTTACATTAAGTCTAGGTCTTCTAACTTTTCCTGCGTCTAGATTCTTGGGAAATATTTCCTGAGCAATGAAGGTATCTTTATCCATATTAACTTACCATCTCCAGTTGACTGAGTTTTTTGTAAAAGTCATCGCCGAAAGGCGATCATGATCAAATGTTATCGACTGATTAATTTGAGGGAAAAATTTTGACAATGCTGTAAATGAATTTGCAGTGTTACTTTTATCAACGTGGTTAGACTTTTTTCTTAAGAAAATAGACATTTCATATGAGTAAAAATTAATTGCTATTTCCTTACAATCAAATCCTGAGCTAATCAAATGATAAATCATTATGCCTATGCCTAATTTGTTGATGTGTCCATCGACTAAATGTTCTATATTATTATACTCATTATATGGAACTGTTAATGCTAATATGCCCTCCTCTTTTAGATCGACAAAGACCTTATCTAAAAAAATTCCAGGATTTCGTAAATGCTCGAATACATGAGAGCACCAAATTACATCAAATTGTCTGTTAAAAGTAATATCTAGATAGTCTTTTTTGTAATCTGGTTCTAACACTGCAAACTCTTGTGATTTAGGAGACATATCATATGGTTCTATAGAAATAGTTTCTTTTCCTAAAAACTTAAAAATTTGTGTAATCTGTCCATCTCCACTACCGATATCTAAAAATGAATCAAATGTATGATGTTCTTTTAATAAGGCGATAATGTTTTGATGAGCAACCCAAGAATAAAATATTCGCTCATTACCTTTGTAATTTATTTTATATATAAACGATTCATATGACCAGGGTTGGGGCATTGATTCGGCCCTCACAATTCCGTCAGCTATGTCAAAGTTATACTTGATTAATTCCATATTAGTTTAGATTTATAATCTTTAAATTTTCAGAACAGTAATTATGGCCAATTATTGAAAAAATTACTGCCCTTGCAATGTCTCGTTCAGAGTATGATTGATTAAACACAAATTCTACATTATGATTGATGTGATAAAATGTCTTTAAAAATGGAATATCAATATTAGATTTAATTTTCAAATTTTTTATCTTTTCATAAATCTGATTTATGTAGAAAAAGCGAGATAGAATCTCTTTATCATGAAAGTGTATTTGCGGAATAATGCTACCATGATCAAAACTAAACCCGAGTAAAAACTCATGACCTAAATTAAGTATCTCAATAAGGTTAATTTTTTTAAAATTTTGAGTATTAATAATCCCAATTGTTTCTAGTCCCACTGCTCTTGTATTATAAAAAAAGCAATGTATCGAGGAACAGTTAAACAATCGTTGTACTTCTAATCTTCCTAACCCTGGATGACAAATATTTTTTCCTGTTCTTGGGTTATAGTACACCATAATTGGATGATTAAATTGTTTTTTTAATTTAAACACTTCTGAAAGATAACAAATCTTTGTAAAGAAATATAATACATTATTTTTTTGCAAATCATCAATACTTTTACAATCTTTCAATAATTCATATAATTTGGAATCAAAAATATTTTTCAAAGATGGAAATAGATTATATTGAGAGTCAATCAATGAAATATCTAAATTTCCAATATATAAATTTTCGTTCGGCATTCTACAATTATTAAAAAGATCTGCTTTGTATTCAAATGTTTTATTAACTAATGATGAATGAGTTCCAATCCATCGATCATCGTAAATCATTTAGATCCTTACTGTATGACCATCCTACTAGTGCTCTTTTTTGAAGAATTTGTTTAGCAGGGAAATTATCACTACAATGAAAAGAATGCCGAGCCATTGAAAGTAGGTTTCCTTTCTTCCATGGAAATATCGTATCTATAGAAAAATGTGATATAATCTCGGGAGACTCATGAGTAAAATATTGTTTATAAAGATCTGAATCGATAGCATTGATAGGGCTATGACCGGTCTTTTCGATCCATCTTTTTGGAATTTTTGAAATATTACTATATTCATTAAAAACAATAGTATTTGTATTGAAATCTTCTAAGGGAATTAAGAATGTGTATGCATACTCATACGGGGCTGGCAATTGAGTGGCTTGATGATCCTCTTCGTCGTAAGAATCACTGTGAACACCATAGGGCATAAAAGCATTAAGTATATGCCAGTTTTCGCATTCTAGGTCTACACCGTATTTGTCTTGAACTTTTGAAGTTAAAAAATTGTTTATTTGATTTCTACAACTTGGACCAGGGTACCAATAATGACTACGTGCTGTAGGATGCCCAATGCCAGCAGCGGCGCTCATAGTTAAGCCATATTTTTCAACTTGTATATCAATATCTGCAAATTGTCGAAATAGAAATTCTATTTCAAAAATTTCCTCATCAGTTAAAAAATTTTCAATTACTTCTGCCTTAGGGATGAATAAATGTTTCATTGTATATTCTACTATTTTGTTCTATATTTACTCGATAAATAAAACTAATTAATTTTTCAAAGGAATATTTTGAGAGTCGCTGTTGTTTTTAGAGGACACAAACGTAATTGGGATTATGTTAAATCAGATCTTTTAAATTTTTTCGAAGATTTAAGTTTGTCCTGTGAAGTTTTAGACTATTATGTAGCAGTATGGAAAAAGAATTCTAATTATGAAGAAATGAGATTAGATTTTCCAGCCCATAGGTTAAAAGCTTTTTTAATATCTGACGGAGATATTAATTATACGGCACTAACTGGGCCTGTTTATCTTTCTCAATTACTGAATCCATTACTATTAGTGGAAGAATCAAAAACAAAAAATTATGACATAATTATTGAAACAAGATTTGATATGAGATTTAAAAAAATATCATCGTTTGCATTACCTCCTAAAACAAGTTTAGGATATACTACTGTATTTCCAGACATTCCACATATGGATGATCACTGTTTCGTGCATGACAGGTTAGGGTATTCGATATGGCATAATAACATTTTAAAGTTTCCGAGAGCAGGAGATATACATGCATATTTTATGCATTTATCAAATTTTTGTGAATTAAAAACTTACATTATTCCCTGGTGGATCGGTGGAATACATAGACCTGTTAAAGAATGGAATAAATCAGATATCGAAACTCGTAGAGGCATTATATTAGATATGGGATTAGACATGGATGATTTTTTTAAACATTTAAAAAAATAATTTTTAACATTTGATGTATGTTCTCGTACAAGTGCTTTGGACGAGCAGTTGTAAAAATAATTAGGCATCCGTTTTCTGCCATGTCTTTAATTTTTTTGTAGATTATTAGCCAAAGGCACTGGAGGCTCACTGAAATTATGTCTATGTTGTGCTTTTACAATAGTACCATCAATGTCACAAAATATAACAGCCTTATCATTATATTCAAACCAATCATCAGCCGTACCTACATCAATATAATTATAAACTGGTTTTTCTAAAAAAATATAACCTAAATTTAAGCATTCTTCAATAATATGACTAACAAAGATTTCTCTATCATATGAGTTTGAAAGTTGTTTATATATTTGTACAAATAATTCTGCACTTTCAAATTTATAACCGCCTACACAAAACTTACCTGACACTACTTGTTTTTCTACTATAGTGTTAATTATTCCTTGATTGTTAGATATAACAAAACTTTTACTACCTAGACGCTTTAATATTAAGTGATCTTTTATGTCAGAAATGCAAACATAGTTGCCTTCAGAAACGTCATGATCAAAAAAACTATCGCAATCTTTAATCATAATCTCACATGTTGGGTCTATGCTTGCTTGTTGTAGTATTTTATAAACTGTATCAGCAGGTCCTAAAGTTCTGTCTTTTAAAATTACTAGAGTAATCTCATTTCTATAAACTGAAGACACATAATCACTTATATTATATTTTTCTTCATGCTCTTGCAAAATACCTAAAGTAATATGAAATTTGCCTAGATAAGGTGCTAATGCTTTTTCAAACATCATTTTTCCTGTAAAATCTGTAAGCGTATATTTTGGTCGCATATTAGGAAAGCGTGTAGATAAACCTGCTGCCGGCATAATTATTTCCATAATGAATTTATTCCTTTAAGTACAAATGAACGTTCAACTGTATTTGGTTTAGTATGTCGAAAAACTCTCAATAACATTAAAATTAACAAATAATCGTTATGTGCTTCTGGAAAAATATCTAAAATATGTTTTTGAATTCTCTTAGTTTTAATATCTAAATTTACAGGGCTATTCATTAAAAACCATCCAATTTCAAGATCCTGCCTGAGTTTTGCAATATCAAAAATATAGGAATCATATTCAATATAGACACAATCTATTAGATAAAATCCTTTATCCTCGGTGTAGATTATATTTTCTAAAGTCAGGTCTCCATGGTAATTAGATGAAGGTAGGACTTCTGGAAGTTTCTCTAATAATTCATTTTTAGAAAATTTTATTTCAGTGGTAAATTCAATTTCATCTAACTTAGTGACATAGACCTCCTTGTAATTTTTCGTTACAGAGGTTGATTTAAATTTAGTCAAGATATCGCAGATAAAAGTTGTAAGATTACTGCCATTATTATTCAGCAGATATGTTTTTATATCTAATCCGTGGATATATTCCATATCTATTGCAACATTAGAGTATTTTACAATTTTTGGAACAGGAAAATTATTTGCTAAAGCTAACATACGCTCTAAATTCCTTTCAACTTTTCCTATTTTCCTTACAAATAAATTTCCCCGCTCCCCCATTAAGAAAATTTGATTCCCTGAAAACCCATGTAGTTCTTTAATAATTTTTGCAGCCATTTATTTCTCAGCAACTATTCTACTATCAATACTAGACTTAGCAATTTCTTATAGTCGTCACTAAGTAATTCACTAAGTAACATATTATTCATTTACGGTCACCAAATAAAATATAATCTTCTTTAGTGTAGCCTTCCATAATTTCACTACCTGACCCTTGATTAGGGGAACTTACTTTATTATCTAATCCTCCTCTAATAGGAACTATTGCCCATGTGCAAAGTTCTTTGAAGTGAGGAAGAAGTTTTAATTCTTCTTCTAGACTTAATGTTTCTTCTCTATTGTGAGGAGCCATCATAAATTTTACTTCTAGATGTCCTACATTTTGATTATTATTTTTAGCTTTCTCATCTGCCACTGCTTCTACTACCTTAACAAATTTATTTCTGTCATAAAATTCATAATGCACGCTAAGGTTTAAATCACCGTAATGAATAATTTCTCTGTAATAATCAGGTTTACGACTACCGTTGCTATGTAAGCTTACATGATGATTACAGGCATTAAGATATCGAAGCCAATCTAAGAAGTCTTTATTAGCAGTAGGTTCTCCACCACTTATTATAAAATTAACACTTTCACCTTTGGTAAATTTCTTTTCTATTAAATGAGTAGCTTTCATTAAGTCAGCCAAGGGCTTATGGGGGTCGGTGTTGTTATGTATCCAAGGCCAGCAATAACTACAATCATAGTTGCAACGACGACCTATTTCCCAATATACTTGTTTTTGAGTACTAGCATGGGTTCTTTCCATCGCAACAAAGCTAGTTAGGCTATTATTAAATTTTTCATTTTCTGTAGGATAATTTTTACTTTTATAAAGCAATGGTTTGTATTCGTCCTGTTTGACCTTAGGTATAAAAAGGTCTGCTCCACAACTACAAACATTTCTAGTACAGGTAATCCAGTCATTAGGAGTATCAAAATCTGTCCATACGTTTCCTAATTTTCCGCCCACTCTACAACTGGCAGTCCATACTCCGCCGTCCATGTCTATGTAAAGATTATCAACCCCAGCTCCGCACTTCCAACCTGGAAGATAATTTAATTTAGCACCAACCAGTTCATCGGTACTCCAATCTCTCCAAATGCCATTAGTGTCATAGGTTCTGATTGGTTTGCCAGGTGTAAAATCCATAATTTTTTGGTATCGTTTATTAAAGCTATATATTTATATCCATGTATGACGTAATTTTTATTTCTAACTCTGAACCTAATGCCGATCAAAATTGGTTTAGGCTACAAACACGATTTCCTACAGCCAAAAGAATAAATGGTATAACAGGAATTCATTTGGCACACAAAGTAGCAGCCAAAGCAGCTTTTACAAAAATGTTTTGGGTAGTCGATGGCGATGCTTATGTACTTGATACATTCAACTTCGATTATAAAGTTCCTGATTATGATCAAGACGTTGTTCATATTTTTAACAGTATTAATCCTGTAAATGATTTGCAATATGGCTACGGGGGTGTCAAATTGCTCCCTAAAAAACTTACACAAGACTTGGATATATCAAGTTTAGATATGACCTTATCTATCAGCAATAAGGTTAAGGTAGTTAAAGAGGTATCCAATGTTACGCATTTTAATACTGATTTTTTTAACACTTGGAAAAGTGCCTTTAGAGAATCTGTAAAATTAACTTGTAATATAAAAAATCAAATTGATATAGAAGATAGCCAAGAAAGGTTACAAGCATGGATAACCAAAGGTCTAGATAAACCATTTGGGGGAGAGTGTGTCAGAGGTGCTCAAGCTGGTAATGCCTATGCACTAGATGTTTGGCCAGATAAAGATAAACTTAAAAACATTAATGACTTTGCATGGCTTAAGGAACAATTCAATAATGTTTGATTATACCGCGTTTAGTCATGGACAAATAGAAAGTAAAATTTGGCTTTGTTCAGAATTAGAAAAGTTTTTGCCTCGTAAAGCTAAAATTGCTCTTTTAGGTGGCTGGTATGGAATTATATCTTTATTGTTGTTTTCAAGGGCTCAATCGTCTATAGATTATATCAGATCATATGATATAGATCCTAATGTTGAACCAATAGCAGATAAAATCAATAATACTTGGGTCTATAGTAAATGGAAATTTAAGGCTATTACTCTTGATGCTAACCTTGTAAATTTGTCAGAATTTGATGTTGTAATAAACACAAGTTCAGAACATATTATAGACAAAGAATGGTTTAGAAATATCACAAATCAACTAGTAGTGATACAAGGAACAGACCAAATACATGATGACAATGATCCTCATGATTATGTGTTCGATATAGAACAATTAAAACAAAAATATCCTATGCTAAATTATTTTGAAGGACAGAAAGAATTTGTCTATCCAGATAAGACATTTAATCGTTTTATGCTAATTGGAAGAAAATTCTAACATAATAGGAAATATTTTAGCTATAACTTTTGCACAGGTAACAGCTATTTCTTGATGTTCTAGTTGTGTACCATTTTCTCGTCTCAGCTCAATATAATGCACCCAACTACGAATAGTTCCATTCATATACAACTTACTTTCCATTAGACCTTCTGGTAGCACTGCGCGAGCTTGTTCTTTAGCTATGCCATTTTTAATTGCCCATTCATAAGCTGCTTTTGATTCGTGGATTACACGTTTTTGTGCAAGTTCCCATTTTGTCTGTAGCTTTTCATCTTCAGTTACTATAGAATTTTGTCTATTTTTAGGATCTTGCAATCTGGCTTCACGATATACAAAATTAAGATCTTTAGTAGGGTCAGCATAACGTTGACTAAACTCTTGGAAACTAAAGCTTCGATGTCTTAGTATCTGTCTTGCTATATCTCTGGTTGTTGTGATTTCTATACAGGCTGAAATCATTTCTAAAGGTGACCAATGTTTATTTTTGATTAGATACTTAATTAATTTTTCGCTAGTTTCAGTATTCAATTGGTTAGATGGATTGCTTACTCTTGCACAAAAAGCAATTAGATCTTGTGCATTTTGAATATTTAAACTTTTTAATTCTTCTGTTGGTTCAGAAGAAGAAATTAATTTTACATTCATAATAATTTTCTTTTTTTTAAAAAACGTCTTGATTCTTTGATCATATCTTTTTTAATTTGTTCAGTATCTAATTTAAAATCGATATTATCAATTTGTGAATCATAAGAATTTATAATTTCTTTGATATTTTTTTCTACAAGTTCCCAATCAGGATCAACTTTTTTAGATCTTATATTCACTTCCCAAATTTTGTTATTTTTAAAACGTATTGAAATCTTATCAAGATATTTTAATGGAATAACATTTAAGGTTATTTCTCCGAATACTTCTGGCCAATGTTCAATTACATCTTTGGGAAATTTTTTCCCATGTTTCACTTCGATTTTAGAACCCGTTTTGTAGGAATTAAATCTTCTGCTTTCCGCCTTAGTTCTGCCGCTTGTTTACTTAACTTGTCTGCCTCACTTCTGTATTTTTTAGCTAAATCTTCAGGAGACAATTGTTTGTCAGAATTTGTTGCTTGGTCATCTTGTACAGGAGGTAATTCTTTAGAAGATGTATCTACTTTTGTGCTATCTTGAAGAGCAAGATCTTGTACACTTACTCCTTTTTGCTCTGCAATATTTTGATTTAATTCCGCTAAATTAATTCTACTTTGAGTATTAGGAATCATTTCAATTTTATCTGTAGGCATTTTTACTAAAAGCCCTCTTCTGTGCAAAGACGAAAGCATATTTGAGCCATCTGAAAAAAGATTTCTAGCTAAAACTTCTGCTAATTCATATGCTGATTGTCCTGCGTTTGACTCTACTATACTAATAAGTGAGTCATGCTGCTCACCCTCTAATTTATCGGTTGGTATTATTAAGCAATTATATGCATCGTTTGGAATAGTCCTATAAGCTATCAGACATTTTCTTCCTGTATCAATAGCTCGTCCTACGTGTTTAATATTTTGCATTATTAAACTCCGGTAGGTGTTTTCGGAATACTATTTAGGAAATTTTGAAGTTTACTATACACAGTTCCTACTGCTATCATTTCGCTTGGTCTAAATGCTCCCCTAGAACTAGCTAAATCTATTACTTGTCTAATATTGTTTAGATCCGTAATTGTAAGGTCAGGTGTTTCTGTCTGTGGTACTTCTTGTCCAGGCAGCTGAGTTTCTACCGTTTTTGTTTCTTCTTTCATTTGTTCTCCTTTAAAATAGGTATTATTTTTAATTAGCTATTATTCTTCAAAGGTATAGGCAAGACTGAAATAAGTCAGTTCTTTTTCCTGCTCAAATCCAATTTTCGTTACATACAAGAATTGATTGTTAATTAAATCTATACCTTGACCAATATAATATCTTCCATTCATATTATGATATATCCACCGATTAATATGCTTGACTATGTATGGAGAATATTTATAAATTTTTGTGAAATAAAAATGATTTGCTGGAAATTGAACTCTACGCAGTTTTAATATATTAAGAGAATTTACCTTTCCGGTTTTTAAACTCATTGCGTTGTTTCATAATAAGCGTATGAACCGAAAGGCGGAACAATAGTTTTACTACCATGGATTACAAAGAATGTATCACAATAGTTTTCATCACCCCAGCTACCAAATGGATAGCCATCGGTAAACATAATAAACTTTTTAGGATGTATGTCATTTTCTTTCATATATTCCCAGTTGCACATAAATTCTGTACCACCACCACCCATAATTTTATATTCAGTAATATCGTCACTATACCCGTCAAAGTCTTGTTCGTTATACACTGCTGTATCAAAACACCATAATTTTATTTTATATTCCTTGTACTCGTCCATAATACCTTTAATTTCGCTTACAAAGTCTTTAGATTGGTCATCGCCTATACTACCTGACATGTCTATCCCAACACAAATGTCAATAGTTTCTGCAAAGTTTGTTCCAGGAAGGATAGCGTTCATATGCCAACTCTTGCGATTTGGACGTATAAAGGTATAGTCATTTTTAATAATGCTTTGAATTTGTTGACGAAGAATTTCTCTCCAGTTCATTTTTGGCTCAGTAAGATCCTTAATCATACGCTGGATTTCTTGTGGTGTATTACCTGCACCCGCAGCCTGAGCAGCCTGCATCATTTGCTCTTTTATTTCATCACGGATCTGTTTAAGTTCTTCTTTCGTATATTTTGGACGTCCGTCCTTACTATCTTTTTCCCAATCAACGTGTTCGTCTAGCAATTGTCCAAGAGCTTCTAAAGACTGACAGTCTAAATTCTCAAAGATCTCATCGTAGATCTGCTCAGTGCTTTTACCATAGTGTTTGGTATCGTGGAAGATTTTGATTTTAGGTGGAACCTCACCAATTCGATCACGAACCAAAGTACCATTTACTGAGTAGTCTGCGGCAGCATTCCAAATAGTTCGATGACGACCTTCAACACGTAGCATATGCTCAAACACATTGTGTAGAATTTCATGTGCTACTACGAACTCAACTTGTTTAGTACTAAGATTCTCAAAGAAATTTCTACTGTAAAAAAGATGACGCCCATCTGTAGCAGCAGTATTACACCAGTCTGTTGCATCTACAATTTTAAGACGAGTAGCCATATTGCCAAAAAACGGATGACGTAATAGTAGTCCAACACGGGCTACAATAATCTTATCTACAATAGGATCTAAATGATTCATAATTTGCTCCTGTGTATTTATGGCAAAGTATAACAGGGACTAAAGTCCCTGTCAATTGTGCCTATTTTCAAATTATCGTTTCTCTGTGGCAGCCGCGATGTATTTGCCGTATTTTGCATGAAATTCATCAAAACATTTAATTTCATCAGGGTCTAAAGGTAGCTGATATTGTGTAAGTGCTAATTTTGTTCCCATAACTACAAGTTCAGTTTCAAAATTTTCCATGATAAATTCAAAGAAATAATTCACTTGATTGTTCCAGTCTTTAGCATTTTTGCTGCATGCATCTTGTAGTTCATAACAGAGACTAACAGTCAGACTGTACATAGCAGAAATTTCTTTAGTCTCTAATTTTTTTACTTTTCCTTTAAGAATATCTGTAGGATCAGGCAGTTTAGATGCAACCTTACGATGTGCCATAAACTTAATAGCAAGACCTTCTCCGACGGCACCTGAAACCAAATCGGTCAAAGTGTTTTCATCTTCGTCGTCATCAAACAAGAGTTCAGAAACAAAGGTCCAGCTACGTGGTGTGGCAAAAGCACGTGAAGCAGATTTTGGCTCGAAGTCGTAGAGATCCTTTTTGCTGAAAGTCAAAAAGCCAACTACGTCCTTGTGGATACGATTATCCACAGCCCAAGTAAAGTAGTCATCCCAGTCTACCTTCATTTCCAAATGCACAAAGCGGTTAGCCAACGGAGCAGGCATGCGATACGTAACACCTCTGTCAGTTTCACGGTTACCTGCCGCAACAATATGTACATTGTCTGGCAAACGATAAGTACCAACGCGGCGATTAAGAACCAGCTGATACGCCGCAGCTTGAACGGCAGGTGCTGCACTGTTCATTTCATCCATAAAAAGTATGATCATTTTATGTTTTTCTGCCACTGCATCATCTGGAAGCTCAATAGGAGGCGCCCAGAGCATTTTACTTTGGTTAGAGTCAAAGTAGGGAATACCTTTGATGTCTGTAGGCTCCCAAAGGCTTAGACGAATGTCAATAACGTGAGCCTCTAGTTCTTCGCCAATTTGTTTGACAATGTCAGACTTGCCTATACCTGGTGGGCCCCATAAAAATAACGGACGTTTAGCTTTAAAAGCTCGGCGAATACTATTTTTCGCTGCCTTTGGTCCTACTGTACGACTTGTAATTTCGCTCATGTATACTCCTATAGTTTAACGAACGTAGTTTGTTTGAACTAGCCTTTATTGTACAGTATTTAGATATCTTAGTCAAGCAGAAATTTAGTCATCCTCACTATTTTGATTAGATCTGGTTTTGGCATTCATGGCTTTTACCAATCCAAATTTTCGAATGTCATCTGAAAACAACATCAACTCAAAACTTTTCTTTTCAGAAAATACAACAATTATTTGATTAGTTAGATAATAAGGACTGTCCATATGACGATCAAAAAATATTATTGTTTGTGGACTTAAGTCAATTGGCTGAGTGAATGGTATTTCAAAACTTTTTAATTCTAAAGTTTCAGTTAAAAATTTAAATCCTTCGTAGTTTAGTCTTAGTCCTCCTACGTCTTTAGAACGATGACTCTGCCACCATTTGTACAAATGGTGTTTTACATTAGCACTGTCGATACTTCGTTCATTTTGTTTAAGGAAAATTTTTGTATATGTTTCTTTCGAAATCATTTAAAAACTTCACCTTTTGTTAATTTTACAACTTGAAAGTCTTGACAATTAAATTGAGAGTTTAATTTACTACATAGGTTGTGTGCATGACCAGGATTAGCAAAGCTGACTTTTTTGTATTTTGGCCCAGGATAACTTGTAATACTTGATGAGCTTTTTAAATTGAATGGGTTTCCTTTGTAAAATACTGCCCACACAGCTTCCGCTTCAAGTATTTGTTCACTTTTATAGTTTTTTTTATTAATATATTCTAAAAGTATTGTTGGCTTTGGTCTTGACATATGCGTCCTTTATTATGTGCGCATATATTTATCAATTTTTATTGAAGCCTCCTCCATCCATTTCTATGGATACCTGTGTATTATTTTCTTTTGTTAAATGTACTAACAACGATTCATAATCTTGTAATAATTTTAATGAAATTTCAGCTAAACAGAATGCTAGTGTTTTGGCTGTTTTTATGTCTATTTTGATTTCTTTCTGTTGAGAAAGTTCAGCAGATTTAACCTGTTGAATGAATTGTGTCAATGGTAATGTATTAATCGGATTTAACATGTTGCATTGCCTGTTTCAATTCAATATCAGTTTTATAAGGTCCTTTATTTTCATACCGTTCTATTGTAATTTGTTTTGGGCAAAAACTTTTTACCCAGCCTTTATTGAATTTAATTAAGTAATATCCTGCGCAGTAGAGACTTTTACTTGCGGGACTTTTGGTAAACAATGGCAGTTTTTTCCTTAAATCGAAAATAGGATTGAAAGGATAACAGCTAGTTGGATAACCGTACATTTCTTTTTTGTCATCTGTTTTTACACTAACGTTGTCATGTATTTGAAAAAATTCTCTACCAAATGTATTTTCAATATCAGATTTTTTTAGAAAAGTTTCTCCCTGTTTACTGCTTATTAAATATCTGTTTTTTTCAAATTTATGTAACAATCCTATTTTTACACCGTTATTTTCTACGATCCAAAATTTTCCATCTATGATAGGTTTAGCTTTTATGTTCATAAGGATACCTTGCTTGAAACGGAACACTGTATAAATTTATATTTTCAATTATTTTTTTCATGTCATACAATTGACAGAATTTAAGTAACCTGATACCAACTTGTGATATATTTTTTGGATTTGATATTGCTGTGTTAATAGTAGAAGTCATTTCATTTTTTATATCTAAAGGTTGAGCATTAAGATCAATCAATATACGATTACGTTCATAATCATCTTTTACCCTGTGTTCTTGTCCATTATGATCTACCCATCTTTGAAGCATAAGGTTATTCCAATTATAACCTTGTTTTAGTCTATCATGAAATGCTTCTAATAACCCTACTGTATTTTTTGTTCCTTTTGTTCTAACTCCTGGATAAGCGCTAAAAACATTATCACCAGAATCTCCTCTAATACATTTTTCAAATAGGAGCCATTCTGGATTTGGTGGTAGAGCTTCTGCTTTTGTTTTCTTATCAATTATTGAGTTATTCTTTTTATCAAAGATACCTTTATTTGTAGTTGTTGTTTCATTTACTCCATTGTATTGCTTGACATTTTCTGAAATTAATTGTGCAAAATCGCTATCAGTGCTGATAATGATATGATTGTCATCAGGATGATTTTTAATAAATCCTGCAATTAGATCATCTGCTTCTAAAATAGGATTGTGCAAGACTGTACAATTTGTTTTTTCAATTATAAATTCTTTAAACTTATCAAATGTTTCCCAGAATAATTTATCTTCTTCTTGTTCTTTTGGAGTCATTGCATTGCGAATTTCCTGACGATTACGCTTGTAAGGCTTGTATACATCTTTACGCCAGCTACGGCCTTCTAGGCAAAAAACAACATGATCACCGTTAAAATCTTTCCATGCTTTTTTAATACTATTAAGCATGATATGTAATGCCATGCCAATTTTAGTATCTGCGTCTCCTTTGACAACGTGTCTACTACGGAAAAATGTATTAGCAGTATCTACTAAAATATAGTTCATGATATTTCAGATTTTCCTTTTGATATAGGAACAACGTTTATAAATCCAGAAGCTCTGTTTGTATCTAATCCTTCTTCTTCCAGCATATTTCTAACGATATCTTTAAACCATCTATCAACGATTTCTTCTTCTGGGTCACTTTCAAATCCATATCCTGCTTCTCTTAATTGTATAATAAAATACTCGTTCCAGTCAAGTTCAAAAAATCCATTTCTAACATTTTCATTGTTCACTTTTGTTTCTAAAACTGCTATCCAAGGTTCTTTTCTCATTGTAGCTTTTTCTTTTGCACTTAAGTTTTTTTCTTTTTGTTTTTCAATAACTTTTGAAAGTGCTGTTTCAGCATTTTGTTGAGCCTGTTCTGCTTTAGTTACAAGCAGCTTGGTTTCCTGAATAGTCTGCTCCATTTCTTCAATAGTCTGTTCCATTTTGGTTATACCAAATATTTTCTTTAATAAGTCTTTCATATTAATACCATTCCATAGCTCTGCCAAAACCAAATAAGTGTAGGAAAGAAAAATAACAGGTCATGACTAGGGGCCAACCTGCTCCTCTCCTAACAAAACCTAATATACTAAAAACGGCTCCTGTAAAACTTACAGGATAGATTAAATGCATTGGTGGGTGTTGGGCTGTCACACTAATCCACGTCATAGAAATAAAAACATGTATACTAGCAATTGTTTCATAATAGAAAGCACGTCTGTCGCTGGTATAACTCCTAATCCAAAATTCTTTTACTTTTTCCCATAAGGACATTAGGTTCCCCATTCATTCTTAAATAACGGTACTTGTAGTCTATCACTGTATCTGTAACCTTTTTTCATTGCCATTATAGCCACATTTTTATTATTCATAGCATATATAGACTCTACACCCCCTACGGGCATAAGATAGACTGGTCCAAAGAATCCATGATCTCTATAACACTCTACTGCCGTTTCTGCTTCTGCTACATCTAGTTCATTAGCAACTACAAATTTGAGATACACAAAACCATGTTCTTGATACTGCTTTACTACTTCAGGCTTAATTGCATCAGACCACTTTTCCCCACTTACACTAAGTTTTGGACTTACACTAAAGGTTAAACAGTCCCAGCGTCCCTGCCAGTGGTTTTTCAAAAACTTAGAAAAATCTTCAGTTAACTCTTGGGTTCCGTTTGTTTCAAACGTAAGTTGTTCCAAGTCAACCATCTTGGTATGTGAAAGGAGATCAGTGTAGGACCTTTGCCACCCAAGGAGAGGTTCACCTCCTGTAATGACGAGGTGTTCATGTTTCCACTGACCATAAGGAAGCATATGTACAATGGCATCAACAATACCATCAACTGTAAGCATAGGACTAAGATGCTTAAACCTAACATCCCAGCTAGCATAACTATCACAGCCTGTACTAACCAAAGGCAAAGATTTATAATCTTCATACTCGTCTGCTTTAATCGCAATAATATTTCTTTCTTCACTAGTTTCTCCTTTAGGCATACCAAAACCGTCACAGGTGAAGTTGCAGCCAAATGTGCGTAGGAACACACTGGGCACACCCATAAACCTACCTTCACCCTGTATGCTGTAGAATAATTCTGATACTTTTAATTTACTCATGTTTTCATAACTTCCAATGTGGCAATTTTGCTAATCCGTTCGCCAAAGTCCTGTTCGTTAGTAATAATGTATGTAGTAGTATGACTACGATCCATCTTACGATCATAATACCTAAACTCCACTACCCGACCACCAACAGCAGGGAATACTTTAAAATTAAGTATAGGCTCAGAACCAACACTATCACTGTCAGCACTTGAAATTAAACCTTCTCGAACCTGTTTAGGCTCATGAGTATAATCATTGACCCATTTGGCTAACTTGCGTTTAAGCCATCTCATTTTTGTTCTCTATTAATGTTTTATCTTGTATGTTCCAAAATCGTTCAACTGAACGACAAGCAGAAGTCTGATCAATATAATGCCCTATAAATTTCTCACTTGAATTAGTAAAAGGAAATTCATCCTCTAATATTTTACTGATCCAAACAATATGATTATTAACATATTGCCAAACTGTGCCTAGAATTTTACCGTCTGATTCTCTGTAGTAATGTTTTACAGTGCTTGTCTCAGAACGCCAATTATATGACATTACTCGTCCTCTCCATGGAATTCATCACCAGTATCTACCTTGGTTTACGGGTTGTTCATCGCTTTCACATTCCCAAACACCCCAGCGGTAGGTTTCTATTTTTTGAAATTCGTCTTTACCTTTACGCCAATTTTGGATTTCGTCTGCTGATTTCTTTTGATAGTTTGTTATTCGCCAAACAGCCATTATTTTTTCCGTGTGCGTTTAGGTTTATTTTCTGGCATAGGTGCTGCTTCTACTGACAATGCTGCTTCCTTTACATTAGCAGCGATTTTATCCCAGTCAATGTCAAATTGAACTAAGGGTTTGACTTGTATTTGTTCTAGCTGACTGTCTGTTAAAGGACCATCATCCTTGGGATATTTCTTTTTACGTTGCGGCATAATTTTCTCCTTATCGTGGTGCAAATTCTTGCTGTAGTTTGATATTATCCATAAATTCTTTCTTAGTGCCTTGATCGTCTTTAAAGGCACCTTTTAATACCGTAGTTTGTGTAAGACTACTATGTGCCATAATGCCTCTATTCTCACAGCATCCGTGAGTAGCCTGTATATAAACACCTAGATCCTGTGCTCCGGTAGCACGTTCAATTTCTCTAGCAATGTCATTGGCTAGTTCTTCCTGTAGTGTTCCTCTTCGCGCACACCATTGAGCAATACGAGTATATTTACTGAGACCTATTAACTTTTGTGCTGCAATTACACCTATATATGCAATTCCGTTAACAGGTTGGTGATGATGACTGCACAAACTACGAAGTTCGCTACGAACAACAAGCATACCTTCGTAACGGTCCTGCGAGCCATTTGGAAATGATGTTGAGTCTGGTCTTGGGTCATAACGTCCACTCATTAGCTCATTAAAATACATTTTAGCCAAACGGCGAGCAGTGCCTTTACTATTAGGATCATTGTGTCTATCAATCAATAAAACATCTAACACACGTTCAAAAGCTTTTGTGGCTTCATGTATTAGGATCTCTTTGTCAGATTCTTTGACATAGTCGCTGATATTATCTCCCGCCCAGAATCTTTTATTAGTTGCTTGCATACGTTCACGAATTACTTGACTTAGTGGACGTCCTACATCTGTAAAAACTGCGCCTTCATAGCCAGGATGATAAGGCGCTTGTTCGACTAATTCTTTTGTATATTGCATAAATTCTCCAGTGTACTTATTATACATCATTATTTAGGTTAATGCAAGCGAAACAATGTATTTTTTTGTACTGCTTCTTTCAAAATATTTAAATTAACACCTAGATGCCGCGCATAAGATAGTAATGCTGATGTATCTTTAGGAAAGCAAGATCCTCCAAATCCAAACTGACCATCTGGACCAGGAACTGACAAATGGCTTTTACCAATTCTTGTGTCTAATGATAAAAGTTGCTTCATGATTTGCCAATCTAGACCAAGTTTACTAGATAAAGCAAACATCTCGTTCATAAAAATAACTTTAGTAGCTAGAAAGCTGTTAATTATATACTTGACTATTGCAGCTTCTTCTATAGAGCAATACTTAATTGTGGTAATTTTTTTGGTTAAAGATATAAGTCTAGCTGCTTCTCGTTGATAAGCTTCTATTTTCCCCCCAACAATAATCCAATTTTGTTGTGCATACTCTTGAACGCAGTTTCTCTCAGTTAAAAATTCAGGACAATAAATTAAGTTAGGATATTTATTTTGTAAGTTCTTATATATATCAGGTGTAATAGTTGTTTTACTTATTATAACACCATTATACGTTTCTAATTTGCTAAGAACTTCTTCTAATATAGAGCTATCGCATGTTCCGTCTTGTAAAGAAGGACTAGGCACACAGACAAATATGCCATTGCATTTCATTATTTCATCATAGGTACCAGTTGTTTTTTTATTATGGTCTGGATCTATAAGACACAAAGGGATTATTGGATCACAATTTTCTTTTATTGCAGTTCCAACGTATCCTAATCCAATTATTCCAAGCTTTGAATCTAACATTATAGCCTTTCACTTAATAATAACTCACAAAGTGACTTATCTTTTACCGATTTAAATTTAAACAGCATATGGTCTATGCTAGGCTTATATATAAACCTATGTCCAGGAAGTCCAAATACATCTAATACCAGAGCGACGGTTTCATTCCACCAAATAGTTCCTTGATAATTCTGCCAATCTACTTGAACTATGTGAGTGAAATCTTCAGGATTTATTGGAGTGTTCATATTCTAGTTGCTCAAGCCTTGTAATTTCGTCTTTAAAATGTAGCTTACGTCTTTTAAGTTCTTGTATGCGGAATTGGTCTCCATTTAGCATTTCTAAATTATGAATTTCGTTGTCTAATACTCTGTGTTTTTCTTTTAGATGTTTAATCTTTTCTTGATAAGACATAAGTAACTCCTAGTAATTTACTGATTCTTGATATGGTTCTAACTTTTCTTTTCGATAATTGCCACATTCGGGTATCACGTGCCTAACGCCGCCTCTAGGATCAGCCATATCTCCTACTCTACGTGGTATCATGTGTACATGCGGATACATTATTGTTTGACCAGCAGCCTCCCCACAGTTCTGACCAATGTTGTATGCATCCCATCTTTCATTTTCAACTCCATCAAATCCAAATCTGTATGCTGCTTTGTAGCATTCATATAGCGAATTCGATGTTCTGTTGGTAGGCACAAATAGCAAATGCCCTTTGGTAACTGGATATGCGTCTCTAAATACCCAATAGTCTCTTGATCTGAATTCAATTTCTTTCCACGGAACTGTTCCATCTTCTAATGCCCTTTCTAAGTCAGTCATTTAATGAACTCGCAACTATTTTTTTACGTGCGTCTTGACCTATAATGTCATCTAACATTTCGTTTACACGTTGTAACATGGCGCAGGCCATCATTAACATATCTTCAGTATTATCACACATCATAATTTGCTGATCAACCGGACGCATTAATTCTGCCATACGAATTTCTACATTGTTATTTTTCATCTTTTAACCTCTTCCAAGTTCTATATTTTTCTAATTCAAGCATATAAGCATCGTAGGCTTTTTTTAGTTTGGGGAATTCTTTTTCCAACTCTGTATCACGCTCTGGTATCATTAATACCTTTTCAATAGTTTCTAATCTTTCTTCCAAGTCTCTACCGTTATGGACGATTTTACCTTTAACTTCTAAACTGGCTGGATTGTTATTAAGTTTAACATGTTCACCTAATGAATATCCACTGGCATTAGTAGTAGTATAAGTATATCCACTGGTGCTGGAACCGTTATTGGCAGCGATGTATACTTGATTAGGGTTGGAGTTTACGGGAAGCGAGGTATTGCTCATTAGGTATCCATTTATTCTTCACCAAGAATCCCCATTCTTTACGCTGTGGGCCTGGCATAAACAGCGTCCAACAAGTAATATCTGGATCAAGTTCAATACGGTGATAACTACTGGCCTTACTAAAACGAAAATGTCCTGCACCACGCCAATGTGCTATTTCGTTTACCTTACGACCCTGCTCATCAAACTGTGGGATCCATTCATAGTAACCTCCTTTAAGAATAAGAGTAGCGTAAGGCCAAGGATGATCATGTACATCATCTGGATCACTCTTAAGGAACTTGTGTAGGAATATGTTAAATGGAAACCATTTACGATCTTTTAGGAAGATATAATAGCGTTCCAAATAAGGTTCCTCGCTAACACGATCCAGTATGATACGCTTGCGCCCTATACGATCAAACAGGTTTAACAATTTATTTTTTAGGTGTAGGATTATCATAATCATCTTTGACCATTTCATAAAAAGTTTTAAAATTATCAAATGCTATTTTTAATCCAGGGTATTTGTTACACATATCTTGAACTCTAGCCCAATCTGGGAAACGTTGTTGCCAATCTAATTCATTTAATCCCCAATTAAATGATGCTTGACTTTGAATATTTGTCAAGGTGTAAATCTGCGACGTGGACAAAGGTGCTAAACAATAATTAGGTGAAGCAGTAAGTAACGTGTGGTTTGCAGCAGCACCTGTTAGAGTTATAGTATCAGAATAACCAGTTGTAATATTGTTAGAATAGGACTGAACCGCCATATTGTCAAGATTTAAATTTGCCATTGACTGGGATAAATCTATGCTGTGATTGTCTGCACTTATTACTAAGTCGTTTAGTTCTTCATTACAGTCATTTATTGGATAGAACGTAATATTATCTGATTTCGTTCTATAGTTTTCTAATCTATCATAGATAGTAGTGCTATCTGATTCTGTCGTATAGTTTTTTAGCTGTGAAGAATCGATCATTAAGTGCTTCCTTTTGTTTTTCTAATTGAACCAGTCTTTTTTCATAATGTGTCATTGTAACAATGATACGATAGCACATTTCTTTTTTATGCTGTAGATAATTATTCCAGTCTAAGGTCCAATGACTGGGATATTTGAATCCTTCAAAATACATTTCTGTGTAACTTAGTCTATCAGGAACCATAGGAATAGCGTTAACTAAGGCACCTTCATAACAACTAATGCCTAAGGTTTCCTGTAGGTTAGCTGAAAATACAATTTTGGCCTCTCCTAATAGGTTATGATATTCATTTTTAGTCAGTGTTTGGTCCTGACAGACCACAAACTCATATTGTGGTAACTGTTCTTTTAAGTCTCTAAATATTTCTACCTGCTTTTCTGGTGCAATACGATGTGGAAATAATATAAGATCACGTTTTGAAACATTTTTATAAACATTTAAAGTACTGCTTAGGTACTCCATCGGCCATCCAGATCTGACAATTTTTTTAAATTTGCCAGCAAGTATTTCACTAAGGTCTTCTTGGAACCAAGGATTTTCTGATTCTAAACTATTGTTCAATAAATTACGCACAAACATTTCAATATGAAAGTTTGTGGCAAAGTAATTATAATCAATAGCATGGAAGAAACTTTTTTCTGCATGTCTTACCCACGGAGCATCGCCGATAAGCCTGCCTAAAAAGTCTTGGGGATCGTATGATCCAGCGTGCCACAGTGCATGGATAGTGACTGGAATTTTGAGCAAGCTGCTCATGTATTTTAAATTTAAAATGCCCGGGTGCCAAGCATCAGTAAAAATAAAATTGTCGCCGGATACAATGGTTCCCTCGGTAAAAAGACGAGCAATTTGCTCAATCTGTTTAGACTTATAGATATTAGTCCCGCCAAAATTAAGAAAGGCACCAGGAGTAGTGGCACGAGGAATATCTTCAGGACCAGAAATAACCTGAACCTTATGTCCTTGCTTTTTAAGGATTTTAGGAACATGATCTTTCCATTGTGCTGTATATCTTGTTTCTACAGCTTCTAGATCAACAACATAGATCATTAACGGCTTGCCTTGTCACGTCTGTCTTTATTTTTTTTTGGTTTGTTATGAAAGTAAAATTTGTTCCAAATATCACTAGAACGATTATAAAGGTTAGCTTCGTCATAATTGCACATTTCTAATCTACAAAAATTTTTAAATGCTTCGAGGTCGTCAAAAATTTTGACTACATCTGGACGATCTTGGAAATAACTTACTTCTTTGTAATTTTTAGCCATTGTTTAACCTATATTTAGTATTTGATAAATGAACCATTTTCTCCATCTTCGGAGACCTCAATCCAGATTTCACGATCTGGATATCTAGTATGAATCTGAGCATATAAGTCATCGCTCATCATCTCGCAACTTTTATAATCTAACGACAATACACCTTCGTTGCTAGAATACAGTTTTTCCAACCACCTTTTGAATTGTATAAATTCCACATCTCTGTCATTGTGGGTGACACTAAGCCATACCCTAAAATGAAAGATATGGCGATGGGGATGAGCCAAGAACGATACATCATATTCATCTCCTGTTGCTAATTTTGGATCGGTCGCCGCCGCAGGAAATTTATGTATTCCTTCCTTGCGAAATGTGACCCAGATCATTTTTAATGGTCTTACGTCCTGTTTTATAATCATATTATTGAGTCTCCTTCGTACTCTTTCCAATCTGTATAAACATCACGACTCATAAGGTTGTGTAAGTAATGACACCATACTCCAGGATTAGTGTCACCCCAAGTATTGTCATCAATTTTCAATACTGTGTTATAGTTATATAGTTGGATATAGGGCAGTTTAACACTGATCATAGGAATAAATCTTTTGTGTTCTGTAAATCCCATCTCGTGCATTTCCTTAGCATATTTTACATCAAAGTCAAGAGTGACCCAATAACCAATATCCAATAAACCATAGACCATTTTACTCCAAGCACGCCAGTCATCAAGACTACTGGGCGTAAAACTTTGACTAGTGCCTAAATAGACGTGATCTAGGTTATCTACTTTGCTAACTATTTCATCTACGGGTTTGACACCAACTACAAATAATGTTCTTTGACCTTTCATTGGAGTATTTTCAACTTCGGTTCCAATAAAATAGTCTACATGTTTTCTACCTTCTGTGCCTATGGCCATATTATATAACCTCTGCTGTAATTTGCTGGTCTTTTTATACCGTCGCTGAATGCCTGTTGCCACTCTGAATCACGACTATATCCTCTTGTCCAAAATTTGTCAACAGTTAATTTACCATTTTTAATCCAATCTACTGCTAGTTCCATACAACCGTGAAATCCAGCATTTCGTGGACTGGGTCTTACTGTGGTAACACTTTTCCACTGAAGTAGATCATTTTCTTTTTTACTAATATCTCTACTTACTGCTTCTATTAGTAAGGCATTATCGTTTATTATGTTTTGATTAAGGAATAAAGGCACATTACCATTTATGTCAATCACTATGTCATAGTAGTCGCCTGTGTCTTTGAGTAGAGTAACTCCCATCTCTTCCCACATGTCTTGATTACTTGATCCTACCACATCAATTTCAGCAGTATTAAATTCACTTCCCCAAAGTTTTAATGTGTTATAAGCAATGTAACTTAAAAAACCACTGCCCATTAGTAATATTTTTTTACCGAATAATACGTGGTTACTTATTTCTTCTATGTAAGCTAATATAATGTTTATCCCGCAGGCTACCGGTTCTATAATATAACAAGGATCTGCTTTGGGCACCACAACAAATTCATTGTTTTTTACACTGTATTGATCAGCATATGCAGGTTCTCCTCTTGTAGCAACGATATCTCCTATTTTTACTGTGGTAAAAAGGTCATCGCCTACGTCTATAACTTTACCTAATCCTTCATGACCTTGCATACATAGTGGTAGAGGACCAAATTTTCCTTGCATCATGTCTAGATCACTACGGCAAACTCCTGTCATTATATTTTTTACAATAATATGAGCTTTTTTACTTACAGGATAGTCATAACTACACTCTTCAAAATAACCTTTTCCTGTAGTGTAAAGCAATCTATTCATAGATTTTCTATTTGTTGATGTATCCACATATCTTGTTCGTAATGCTGTCTCCAAAACTCATCATATTTTCTATTCTTCACAGCTTGCCTTATCATTTCTCTATATGCTATTTCTGGACATAGACCTAAATTGAATCTGACTCCGTCAATATCAACGTAAAATTCGTCATGACCATGTCCGCTTTTCCAGTCTGCAGTCAGACTAAATTTAGTGTTTCCTTGAGAGAACTCTAATGTGCAAATATCATCTACATTATATATACCGTTTTTATTGACTATTCCATAGTCACTTGTGGTAAGGTCCTGTAGTTTGTAACGCTGTATTGCACTGACAAAAGTTTTTTCATTTGCTTGAAAATTACTGATAGTTGTGTATATGCTTAATAAATGCGGCATTAAATCTCTGCTTACTCCTCCAAACGATAGAGATTTATTTGTAAACCAACTTCCTGGACTTGGAATACGGTTATTATTAATCCAATTTAATGTAATATTTTTGGCATTAGCAGTCAAACTTTTTAATTGTTTTATCTCATCTCTATATTGATTGTTTTTTACCATACATATTCTAGTATTTGGGAAGTCGTTAATTAAATTATTCCAGGAAAAACTATTAATTAGTCCTGGCTTTTCCACAAATATAATTTTTGAATGTGGTGCTATCTGCCTCGCGATCTCATCATGTGTAGAATTAGGAGTGCAGATATTAACAGTTTCAAATTCTTCATAAAGATCAATAGCTTGTTGAAGATTTTTAAACATAGCCGGCGCTATTGGATCAACAGTTAAAACATCATACCCTAGGCTTTTCAAAGCAGGTTGATAAACTGCTGCTCCAAAGTTCATACCTATAATTAAACTACGCATTTTTATTGTTTTCCTTTATTACTGAATATTTCTCTCTCTTTGGCAAAGTATTCAGGCATATTCTCATTCATCATTTCTAAAACGTAATCATTAGGGAAGTGTTTTAATAAGTTCCTTGCACTATGACGCACGACTCTTGGAACCCTTGGAGTCATAAGTGGACTTGTCAGTTCCATTAGAAACTTCCTAGTTTGAACAATAGTATAATAGCGTTCGTCAGGTAAGGTCATGATTCAATCTCTTGTAGTTTGTCTAAATCATCTTGATCGAATTCTTCTTGTTCATCTAATTTTACAGGTTCCGATTCTTCTGTGTCAAATAATTTGAAGAAGCTTGTGTCCGCATTAACGGTGCGCTTGCCTGTATTTCCTCTGGTACCAGGTATGCTGATCCAAAATTTACTAAATTCTTCCACTATACTATCTGCTACTCCACGATCACTAGTGCTAAAAATAGCATCAACGACATCTCTAAAAAATACTTGATCAAAATTTTCTTGTACTAGCATAGCTGGGCACAAGCCCGCATCATATTGACGATTAGCTTCTTGTACAGCATTGATATGCATCCATACGTTATGACCCATCATAATAGCATAACTGAAGCTATCCCAACTTGTTTTGCCTATTTTACTTAATTTATTTAGGTCATTATGTCCATATATACACACGTCTTTTATTAATACACCATCTATTACGGGGCTAGTTTCAAAGTTTTTAAAGTGCCCATCATGAACAATTGCATTCTTAAATAATCTTGTATCATAACTATATTTTTTATTATCAATACTGGGCAACATTCTGTATAACCATTTTTCTCTATCTATAATTTCTGTCTGCACATAGATTTGACCATTAGCTGTGGCTAAAAACGGACTAGCGCAGTCATAACTAATAGTAAAATTTGGATTATGGTATTTGCGTACAGCACGTTGTATATCTGTCAATAGCAGTGCCCATTCTAATTTACTAGTTCCTAGAAAGTGCATCCAATCTTGTTTGCCCTGTTCCAACAGATTATCAAATCTAAGAGACACTAGGCGTTTAAGTGTTAGGTGAACATCGCACATGTTCTGTCCACCCATTGCCCATCCATTAAAATGATCATTTGGAAATTGTTTTGGATCGCAATAATGTTTCATACGCTGATACCAGTCTTCAGCATCTGTATGATTTTCACCTTGTAGAACATTTAGAAATTTACAATTACCATTACGATTGCGGATAAAATAATCGTTATTGATATAAGTGGCATTAACTGCTTCTGTATGTGTTCTAATTCCTGTAGCCTTCTGCCCTGCTTCACTGCGAGACACCCACGCAGGAACATCTAATATCATACCATAATCCATTAGGCTGTCCATCCAGGTTAGGACCTGGCTACGTTTTTTCTTTGCCTTTGGACAATTAGAATCCTTCCAATCTCCTTCCCATTTGCCCTTACCAATTTGAAAACCACCACTGTCACCTAGTACCCAGCTTGTAGCTCTATTTCGATTTCTAAACATATCTTCACTATCATCTTGTTTATTTAGGTCTAAGTTAGCATGACCTGCACTGTATAAACACCAATAATAGTAAAAAAGGCCTTTATCTGGTTCGAGATAATTTAAACTCTCTACTCCATTAGGGAAGCTTGCAGGAATTCGCACAGGATCAACATAATTTGCATAACGTTGCTTACCTATGTAAGTAGCGTAAAAACCAGAAGTAGCTGGTAGAAAAACAGCGTAATCTTTTTGTGTTGAGGTTAAATCATAATTCATTAGTTTATCAATTGTTGTGATAATACCATACAGCTTATCCAAACCCATATAGTATTAAATCCTACAAGTGTAGGTAGTAATTTTTTATTGCTTGCCCATATTAGTGTAAGACTGGTAGCTAAAGTTAGGAAAAATAGCCACCAAATTTGTATTCCAAATATCAATCCAGGAATTATAATTATAGCCTTAGCAGCCCAACTCAAAAATTCTACAATATTATAGTTTGTCCAGTAGGATTTGGTAAACCATAGCTGATAACAATTTTTAATTGCTTTAAACGTACTATGTTGGTAAACTATAATAATTAGAATAACACAAGTTAAGTTTGCCGCTATAAGCTGATTTATAGTCATTTACTTTGAGCTGGCAATATATATTCGTATTCTGCTAGACCGCTATCTACGGTAATCATCATAGCACCAGAATCAGATAATTTCATAAATTTATCTCCATCTAAATTTAGAATAGATTGTACTTGACTTACAGGCCACGCCCAGTTCTGTTTCAATTTACTTTTTACCTGCTGTTCGAAGACAAATGTGCCTCTATGAGTAGATGCGTCTCCGAATGAAAAAACAAGATTAGAATTTTCTGTCTTAACTTGGAATGTCTGTTCTTCAGAATGTGCTTGTGCCTGTAATTTTAATCTGTTTATTGAGGCGATACTTGGTTGGAACACGATGTCCCAATTAGCTCCTTTAAATTTTAAAGGCTTCAATTTTTCATTTATAACTTCTGTTGTCATAAACCTGTAGTCATTTACAAAGTCTCCACTTTCATTTTCAAAATGTAAATTCACAGGAGTATCAGTGCCGTCTCTGTTCTGCCTTATCAGTTCTATAGTTGCATTTTCCTTGTATTCAGGATTTTTTAAATGCATGTTAAGTTTATCAAGATTAGGCATGCCGAATGTTCCTATAAATTCATCTATAGGAGATTTAGTTTTAGCCATCATTATAACAGAGCGATCATCAGCCATGCTTTCTATTGTGGTATTTTTTTTGTCTCCTGTAACTTTTGCTACAGGAAGAAACCCAAGACTATGAGTGTGTGCAACTATATCTTGTAATATGTCTTTCATAATTATCCTTTCTAATTATAGTATATAGATATTTAGGTCAAAAGTCAAATAGTTTATTAAAAGTATTTGTCTGTTCGGTAGATTTTATATCCCAAGACAATACTCCAATTAAATTTGTTAATTTTCCGTCAATTATAGTAGCTTCCATTTCTTCGTGATCAAATGGAAGATCTTTAAACCATTGGGGCAATCGTAATTCATCTACAGGATAGGCCACTGAAGTAAATTCTAACGGATTGTCTTTTAATTTACAGACAATCACTTTAGCGCCGTCTGTTATGTTCATGCTGTATTTGTCACCATGTATTCTTTTTAGAGTATTCCAATTTATACTTGCTCTCACATGTCCAGGCATGTTTGTTTTTCCAAGTTTTTCTTCTTTGCGTTGATATTCTGTAATATTATTAGCGCGACGTGGACTGCCTTTTTCCCAACCTGGTCTGCCTTTAAAGTCTGTTCTAAAGTCTGTAATAAAATCTAATACCTGTTGTTGTGTAGATCCAGTTAAAACCATTTCTAAGACATCACTTAAAAAGTCTTGTATAAATTCTGGAGTATCACTACGCTTAAGATCTAGCCCCATGGCCTTGATTTTTCCAGGTTTTCCCTCAACGTCTTGTCGTTTGCCTTCTTTGTCATAATACAAAACTGCATATCGTTTCTTAGTAATAAACAGTCCTTTGCTGGCAACAAGCTCTCTACCTGCTTTGATTACTTCTCCTCGAACTTTTGGAACATGAAATGCATTTAGCATAAATTGAGGGAATGTTTGATTCACTTCATTAGCTATTTGATCATATAAATTTATAATTGATTCTTTGGACCAAGGTATTTGTCCTTTGTTAATATCTTTTTCTAGAATTTTGTATGCACTAAAATAACAGCTGTCTGTGTCTCCATATATGATGGATTTGCCTACGTAATTATTGTCACCTGTAATAATTTCATTTACTTTTCCAGCCATATATTTTACAATAGTTCGTCCTGTAAGAGTAGTAGATTGACCAATCCGTTTGTCGAAAAATCTACAGCCTGCATTTAGTATTGCTCCGTACAAGCTATTCAGGTTAATTTTTTTAACTAACTGGCGTTTGTCCCAATACTCCTCTTCTATCTTGTTTCCAGCGGCGATTGATTCTTTTAGTTTACTCTGCATTTCTTTTCGTTCTTTATACCAACGAGCAAGCAGTCCAGGAATGATACCTTCTTTTTCATAACTGAATATTGTTCCATTTGCACTTAATATAAATGGTTGATTACTTTCAAATATTAGTTTGTATACTTCTGCTGCACTAAAAACATCTACAGTGCCATCTTCCCAATCTATTGTAATCTCAGTGCCTATTTCTTTATTCATCACTGATTCATATTCTAAACTGCCAAATTGACCCTCCCAACTTGCGGCAAAACTTTTTCCCTTATTCATCAATGTACTAATATATTCTTCTGTAGCAGTTTGACGTAGTTGACCTACAATAGTTTCAGGCCCCATGTTCAATGCTCTAATCGCACTAGGATAAAGACTGTTTATATCTAATGATCCAATCCAATCGTGAATGCCTTCTTTAGGGTAAGCAACATAAGCGCCAGCAGCGGTAGCATCGTCTCGTTCTTCCATTTTAGTTCTACTAGGTACCTGTAGTCCTCTACGATGTGCTTCGTTAATAATGGCCTGTTCTGTAACAGCTACAGCACCCATGGTGGTTTGTAAAAGAACTGTATTTTCATGTGCTAATTTATTACTGAGATCAAGGAATTTTAATTTTTGATCTAATTTGTTAAGTAGTGAGCAGTCTTGTCTATTATATTCAATGAACTTTTTAAAATCATTATTGTATAATTGATCTAGTGTGCCTTCATAAACCGTTTTTCTTTCTCCAACCTCCATTTCTCCGATAGCATCTAATCTGTAACTATGACGTTCTTCATACGTATATTTTCTATAAAGTTCTAAACTGTCCATATGTATACGACCAGTTAAATCATAAGTAGTAGCTGTTCTTCCAAATCTCTCAAATTCTCGCTTGCGAGGATATTGATCCCATAAACAGAATCTACGTGTATCGTCTTTACTTAGGACTTTTGTAACACGATTAACAGTATAAGGAATATCATAACCTTCTGAATTCCAACCACTTAGTATGTCTGCGTCTTCTATTAGATTAAGAAATGTGTCTAACATTTCTGCTTCTGTCTCAAATAAATGTGTGTTTGGGAAATCTGTTACTAGTGTTTTAGCTTCATTTATGTTAATTTTTTTTGGAGGCACTGCAAGGCAAATAAGAGTATCTAGCCATTGTAAGTGCAAACTAATCGCGGTAATTGGCATGAAAGCATCGTCGGGCGATGCATAGCCGCGTTCTGGATCAAAACCTACCTCAATGTCAAAGAAAGCTGTGTGTAACTTAGGGGATTCTGCGTTAAGATAGTGTTCACTTAGGCAAACAAAAATCGGATTGATATCTGCTTCGTATAATTTTTTATTGCTATGTATTGCTATTTCCTTACGGAAATCTTTTTGATTTTTACAGATTAGTCTTGATAAAGGCTCTCCGTAAATACTGACAAATTTTCCTTTTTGATCTGGGTAGTAAAAAATATATTTTACTGGGTATTCTTTAAAAACTCTGCGGCCTTCAGAATTACGTTCAACAACTTTTATAATTTCAGCATCGCGCTGAAAATAAGCATCTACATACATCTATAACTCCCATGCGATTTACGGCTCACATATACCTAGGGTGCGGTTTATGGCCCTGCCTGCCTTTCTCTGAATTATTTATTAAATTTTTTTAGTGATATCAAGAATTGCCTCAACTTCTTTCCAGTCTTGATCATGAGATGACCAATCACCTTTGTGAGCTATTTTTATAGCTCGATTTATAACACTAGTTTTAATATTAAGTTCTTCTGCTACTGCTTTAACCGTGTCTTTTAGACCTTCTTGTAGATCTTCAATTTCTCTTAGGACAGTTGATCCTTCATTAATAAGTCTTTCTAATTTGGCTTTTTCTTCTGGTCCATACATGCGTGTACTCATTGACACTCCCTTCAATCTAGTGTATAATTGTATAATACTTATCCACACAGAGTCAACTATTATGAAAAAACTTTTAATATTTGCATTACTTGCCTGCTCAGTAGCTCATGCAGAAGATCCTAAAGCTCCTTTTCCTACAAAAGAAAATGCGCATGAAACTATGCTGATTACTTGGAAGCCTGTGGACAATGTTCAACAAGTTTGCCAAAATGAATATAAGCGCCGAGGGTTTGGTGGGTTTAATTATCAAGTTGATGCTTGTTCATTTTGGAACTTTGCAACAAGAACTTGTACCATTTATACAAAGAAAAACCCCACATTGCATGATGTGGGGCATGAGATTAGACATTGCTACCAAGGTAGCTTTCACTAATTATTGTGGAGTAGCGATTTGGCCTGCATCAGGACGTAACTTTAAATGACGGTCAATAAGATCATCTAGCTCGCTATTCTGTCCTTTTAGTTTAGCCATATCTGCCGCTAACAGAGCTAGTTCTTGTTCTTCTTGAGGTGTCAGACCTGCTGCCGCTGCCGGTGCCGTTGCCGCTGCCGGTTTTGTACCAGATCCTGTTGCTGGCTTTACTGGTGCAACTGGCTTAGCTGGCTCAGCTGGCTTAGTACCAGCGCCACCCATCATGGCTGCTGCACCTAATGCACCAGCTGCTGCACTACCAGCTGCAACTTTGCCTGGATTACGAGCGATAGCCGCACCAGTTTGTTGTGGCAAATTTTTACCACTAGGTAAATTTGTGGATCTTGGATTGCTTACACCTGTTTTAAACTTTTGAAAGCCTTTGCCAATTCCTTTAAATACATCGCCAATACCTTCATCAGCAACTTGTGGTTGACTTTCTAGTTGACTTAATCTTTCGCGTAAAGCCGCGATTCTTTCTGCTTCGGTCATTTTATTTTCCTTTATCGATTCTGCCAGCTTTACATCTGGAAATTGTTTCATAGCAGCTTGGGTTTGAGGACCCATTTTTCCGTCTGCTGTAATTTTAGCACCTTTTGCTTTTAATTGTTGTTGTAGTGCGAATACTTTTGGATTCCCACCAGCCGGAACTTGTGCAGCAGGAGCTGCTTGAGCTTGTGGTGCTTGTTTGTCTTTAGCCACAGCCGCAGCTTGTTCTTCTTCGTCTGGAAAGTAGCTGCCTGTTCTTGCTTTATCTCGCATAGCATTAAACCCAGCTGCGCCTAACCCGCCAACTAAACCGCCCACACCAGGAATTAAACTTGCTGCCGCCCCAACTCCAGATATTGCTGCACCTGCATAATCACCTTTCTTATATCTACTATAAGCGTCTTGAGCGCCTAATGCTGAACCGACACCTGGTATAAGATATCTTCCTACACTCTTGCCGGCAGCTTGAGCAGCAGGTGCTGCCATAGTTGCAGTTGCTTCGGTAACGGTCGCACCAGTAACTTCTCTAAGTTTCATTTATCTTACTGTTAATGCTTTTAATGTTGCTAGTAAACGATCGTCTTTGCTAACAACACTTTCTTGTTGTGGAGCAGCACCTAAAGAATTAATTGTTCCCCCGCCAACTTTTTGATTTGGGTCACCTGTGATAGCAGCAGGGTCATTAGGTTTTGCGGGAGCTGGTTTTGTACCGGCTCCAGTTGCGGGTTTAGATGCTGCTGGTTTAGCAGGAGTTTTCCCTGCACCCTCTAATTTGTCTAATAATTCTTTATAACGATTTAATACAGTTGGGTTTATGCCGCCTTTCGCTGGTCCTGGTGCTGGTGTTACACCAGGGATGTATTCTGGACCAAGGTCGGTCCTTTTTACCCAGTTTGTTATAGGGCCAGTTTGTCCTCCACCTGTACCACTTGTATCTGGTGAAGTTGTATCTGCTTGTTGTGCAGATTGTGCTGCCATTGCAGCACCTAATCCGCCAAACTCATCAAAACCAGCATTTTGTGGCGCTGGACCTCTTTGTTGACCTTGACCTATCTGCATGTCTATATCGTTAAGACCAGCATTTGTTCTCATTGCTTTGCCTAATGCTAGATCATCAGCATCTGCTTGACTAGGATCAACTGGTTGTGTGACTTTAGGTAATCCTGCATTAGGAAGTTGTGCTGCGATTGCAGCAGGTTTTGTTCCGGCACCGCCACCGCTTCCGGATGTTGTATCAGGAGTAGGAAAACCACTTACAGCGTTTGTTGTGCCTTGAACTGGGCTTGGAGGTTTAGCTGTACCAGGAGCACCTACTGGACCTTTGAATATTCTAGAAAAATTTCCTTGTTTAATAATTTCTTGACTTTCTGGATTTGTAAAAAAACTTGCTGGAGGCTTAGGTCCAGGCATTCTTGCAAGTATGTACGGATCTTGGCGATCGGATCCACCTAACCATTTTTCTTGTTCTGGACTAAATTTAAACTCGCCTGCTTCTTCTTGAATTCCAAATTCCTGCATTAGAGCACGAGCTATACTGCTATTCATATTTAAGTTTTCGTTGAGATTAATCTTACTAGTACTCTGTACAGGTGGCGTGGTATATTCGTTAGGAATTTGTTTTTTTTCAATTTTAGATTCATTTAAAATTTGTTTACTGTCTATTTTTCCAAGCTTTAATAGTAACGATTGAAAATCCATTTTACTTTCCTTTTATCTTTTTACAGGCATTAACTCGCTTGCCTGCATTCTTGCCTGTGCCTGGCTTTGTTCCAACCTTGCGATGTCCTGGCCAGCACTGTTTAGGACCAGCAACACTTTCTTTCATGTCTGTGGGGGGATCTATAGTCAGCGTAATTACATCGCCTTCTATGTATCCTTGTGCAGTAACTCTTGGAGCTCCAGGTGGTGGAGCCCTTCTACCACGTATGTCACCTTGTAATACTACACGATATTCTGTACCGCCTAATATTACACTTGCTTGGGGAATTACATTCCCGCCACTAGGTGGTTTAGCTGGAACTGGACTTGAATCTGCATCAGGATTTGGAGCAGAAGGTTTAAAACCTCCTGTTACTTTGCCATCTGCACCAATAGTTACACGTTCTGTTACACGTTTGGCTAATCTTGTGGCACGGTCTTCTTTTCGTTGTTGTGATTCTGCCAATTCTGTTTCTACTGTTCTAAAGTATTTGCCAATCATATTAGGATTGTAGTTTTTATTTTTATTTAACATTGGTTGTGTAATAGGTCTTGGGCTTTCTTGTATAATAAAATTTTCGGCCTGTGTAAGACGGTTATTACTTTCTACAATGTGCATAAAACGTTTCATGTCATTAGAACCTTCTGCAGGCTTATTAGATGAAGCATTGTCAACGGCCTTTAGTATTTTCTTCATGTCCATAATTATTTGTCCTTCTTTTTAGCAATAGCGATTGCTGCCTGTTGTTTAGCACTATGAACTTCTTTTAGACGACCATCTTTTTCTGCTGACTTTAACATTGCTACACGATCTGAATACCCTTTTATGCCGGGCTTAATATCCTTAGCAGCCTTCTTCTCACCAGGTGTAGGATCCTTGACGTGTTTCATTGTGGTTTTGGCCTGATGACTAGTTTCATACCTGCTAGTTGCTGTTTCTCTAACTTTTTTATCATCTACAGCTTTTTTAACATTTTTACCTGCACGTAATTTAGCAAAGTCGCTTTTTTCTAACTTACCATCTTTATCTACATCTAATTTTGTCTGCTTACCTTTTAATGTTTCTTGCATTGGGTTTTTGCCTATTTTCAATGCCATATCAACTTCACGTCTAAAATCTGGATCAGTCTTATATCTTGGATCCTCTTTGGCTTTTTCAGGAGTAAATCCTACGCCACCAGGAGGGTTAACACCTATAGGTGGTTTTTTGGCAGGAGGAGGAGCCGTTGCGCCATCTGGAGGGCTAGGAATATTATTTGTTATACCTTTGTATTTAGGATTTGTAGGCGCAGGCTGTGTTAATTGTTCGTCAGTACTTTTACGGTCTTTTCTAGCCTGTCTCTTCATACGCTTTTCATCTGCGTCATCTGCTGTATCTTGCCCAGGCAAATCACGCTTTGTATATTGTGTGCCTTTACTGGTGGTTGTTGCTGTATGCTTGCTTAGTTCTTTAGTTTTTCCCATTTTTGGCTTTGAATCATCTTTGCCAAAGTAGTAATCATATTCTTTTTTATCATTTAAATCATCTATTTTACCTTCTCTTAATGCTATCATTTTGGCTTTAAATGCTTTATTTTTTGTTTCTGATAGACGTTGTTCAAATGCACGACGAACGCTTTCACTATACATTTCGGCGTTTTCTAGATGATCACCATATTCACTTACTTTCATTTCATACTGCATATAATGATATACACTGCTTACGTAGTCAGCAGCTTTAGTAATCTTTGCCTGTACCCAACCTTCAAGTTCTTGATCTTCTTGAATCATTTTAAATAGTTTAAAACTATATTGTGCCAGTTTAAATAAGTCTGCACGAGCCATTTTAGCTTCGTGGTCATCTGGTCTGTTAATCATATCTTGCATTTGGAATTCTCCGAATTTGTATATATTTAGCGTTTTATTACGCCTCCCAAAGCCAATAAGTTATTGTCATCTAAGGCATTAGCACCAACTGGTTGTTTTCGTGCTCTTTTATTTTTAACAAATGGTCCTGTAGTAATATTACCAGCGCTTGTTGCACCTGCTGTAGCAGTTTCCTGTAGATCCAGAGATTGCGCACGTAGATATTGTGGATATATCTTGTTAAAGTGTCTCATTATAACACCTGCAACAGCGTGAGCTTCATTTTCCTCTGGACTGCCTGTGTCCCCACTATGCGGGTTAAGTTTGTTGTCCATCTGTTGTTTAAAATGGACAAGTTCATGTGCCAGTGTTCTCATTATATCATTTGGATGTCTATTTTTCAAGGCAAGATCTATTACTAGTTCATCATTCTTGAACCTTCCAAATGTTGGTTGTTCTTCATCACCTACATATTTCATTAATTTTATATGCGGCAATTTTTTAAGATTTAATACACGCATACATATAGGTAAAAAATCTCTTAAACCGCTCATGAAATCTATTTTCATAAGGTTTTCATATAGGCTCTGTTTCATTGAAATTTTTATACTTTCCTCTGCACCACTGTCGCCACCACCACCGCTATCACCACTGCCTGTAGTGTCACTATAAGATCCACTGTAGCCTGGGTAGTATCCATACCAACCATAAGGACCTGGCCCATAGGCCGCTGCTCGTCTCCGTTTACGTTTACGTTCAGCTAAATTTATTTCTTCTGCTGTGCCACCACCAACAAGATCTCCTACTTTTGCAGGTTTATCTTTTTTAGGTCCTTTATTACGCCATTGTCCAGCTGGACCTTCTTTGTGTCCTACTTTTTCTCCTGCAAAGTATTTTTGTTCTTGAATGAAA
>Ga0194133_10000888_pt1 | contig 56710 bp, 48 predicted proteins | sample TA2KigOf40mmetaG_FD_155448 | JGI IMG/M metagenome (GOLD analysis project Ga0194133, IMG submission 155448) | Freshwater microbial communities from Lake Tanganyika, Tanzania - TA2015055 Kigoma Offshore 40m | ecosystem: Environmental > Aquatic > Freshwater > Lake | place: Tanzania: Lake...
ACGGTCCGGTGCGGCAGTCGCGCCCGTCAGGCGTTGCATGGTGGTGCGCGCTGCCGCCACCCAATCGTCATCCTGCACAGCCTCACGCGCCGCGATCGCCATGGCATTGGCGATCATGCGCGCGGTGAAGGCATCCGTGCCAGAGAGCTTTGGTAGGATTTCCTGCAACAACGCATCTCGGGCGGTTGCCAGCAGATTGGGTCCTACCGGGGCTTCACGCTGCATGGGGCACCCCCGTCATATTCAGGATTTCCCATTCAAGCTCCGGCACTATATGGCCGGTCAGCGCCAATTCCAGGCTGGTTTCCTTGCCAGACAAATGCCGCGCCGCCTGGTCAATCGCAATCACTGCCCACCGAATATGCGCAGCCAATTCCCACCAGGTGACACGCGCCGCATCCACCGCATGGCCTGCTTCCGCGGCATAGCCGGCATAAAAGGCTTCACGTGCGCCAATGCCACCCGCTTCATAAGCACTGCCGAAGCGCCAGCATTTGGCGCAGAACCAACCAAGGTCAGCATGCGGCTCGCCCCAGGCAGCGAATTCCCAATCCAGCACGGCGGTCACGCCCGCTTCGGCTAACATCAGATTGCCGGTGCGGAAATCATTATGGTTGAGTACGGGCGGCAAAGGCGGCGGCGCGGTGCGTTCCAAATGCCGCAAGCCCCATTCCAAGACCGGGCGCGGCAGCGCCTGCCGATCCAGCGCAGCGCGCTGTTCTGCCACGAAAGCCAGGCAGGCATCGGCGGGCGGCGCGCCCAAAAACGCCAAATCCGCGCGCGGCGGCGTGATGCGATGAATGCGCGCCAATTCGCGCCCAAGCGCTTGCACCGCCGCATCTCGCCCACCGCAAAGCGTTTCGCTTTTCACCACGCGATGCCCGGCAGCAATGCCCTGCACGCGGCGCATGATGAAAAACGGCGCGCCAAGCACCCCGCTATCCTCACACAAATAAAGCGGCGTCGGCACCGTCACGCCAGCCGCAAAAGCTGCCCTCAAGAGCGCAAATTCCCCAGTGCGTGGAAGGGAAACCGCCAAGGTCGCGGCATTATCCGTACGCAGCACCCAGGCTTCTTCACGCCCCGCCAGCGTCACATCCAAGGCCCAATTCTGCTGAATGGCGCCGCCGGAAAGCAAGGCCATGGCGCCAAGTTCAAGATCAGCCGCGCCGGTCGCCCCGCGCAGCCAATCCTTCAGTTTTGCGCGCCGCGCCTCATCCATGCTTGGGCGGACCCCAGGCGAAGAATCCAGAACCCTCCGCCCGCAATGTATTGGCCAACACCATGCGATGCACTTCGGATGCGCCATCCACCAGCCGCGCCTGGCGGGCATAGCGGTACATCCATTCAATCACCGTATCCTTGGAATAGCCGCGCGCACCCAGCAATTGCAGCGCCGTATCCACGGATTTTTGCAAAGCATCCGCGACCACGATCTTCGCCATGGAAACTTCCTTCCGCGCGAATCCGCCCTGGTCCAGCACCCAGGCCGCCTTCATGGTCAGCAACCGGCCGATCTCGATTTCCATCGCCGCCTGGCCAACCAGCCCCTGCACGCTTTCGCGATCAATCAGCTTCATGCCGAAGGAATCGCGCTGCGCAATGCGTTCCATGGCGATTTCCAAAGCACGCCGAGACAAGCCCAGCCAGCGCATGCAATGCGTCAACCGCGCCACGCCAAGGCGCATTTGCGTTAGCTTCAGCCCATCGCCTTCGCTCATCAACAAATGCTCATTGGGGATTTCGAGGCTATCGAATTCCAATTCGCAATGCCCGCCATGTTCTTCCGGCCCCATGATCGGGATGCGGCGCACGATCTTCCAACCTGGTTGATCGGCGCTGAACAGAAAGGCCGAAAGCCCCTTGCGCGGGTCATCCGATGTGCGCGCGATGATAATAAAAATCTTTGCATTGCCGGCGCCGGTGATGAACCATTTGCGCCCGGTGATCCGCCAGCGATCATTCCCCACGCGTTCTGCCTTGGTATAGGTCAGGTTCGGGTCTGAACCGCAGCCATCCGGTTCCGTCATGGCGAAGGCGGATTGCACATCGCCATTCACAATCGGGTGCAGCCAACGCGGCTTCATCGCTTCCGGCAAAACGCGATCCAGGATCATCATATTGCCGTCATCCGGCGCGGCGCTATTGAACACCACCGGCCCGAAGATCGAGCGATTCATTTCCTCATAACAGGCGGCCATGCCAATGCGCGGCAATTCCTGCCCGCCTAGGCGCTTTGGCATTTGCAGCGCCCAAAGCCCTTCCGACTTGGCTGCCTTACGCATTTCCGCCAACACATTTGGTGCGATATTTTCATGCTCATCGAAATTCGCGCGGTCGGATTCCAGCGGGATCAGCTTTTCATCCACAAAGCGGCGGATGCGCCGGCGCATATCGTCAATTTCGGGGGGCAGAGAAAATTCCATGACAGCAACACCTAAAGTGGGTTGATTGAATGGCCGCCATCCACCGTGACCACCGCGCCGGTCATATGCGCACCGGCATCGGAAGAAAGCAGCAATAGCGGCCCGGTAAGGTCCTCGGCGGCGCCAAGCCGGCGCTGCGGGATGCGCTTGATCATCGCCTGCCCTGACTCAGAGGCGAAGTAGTCGCGGTTGATATCGGTGGCGATATAGCCAGGCGCAATCGCATTCACCCGAATGCCATGCCGCGCCCATTCCACTGCCAAATGGCGCGTCATGTGCAGCAGCCCTGCCTTTGCGGCGGTATAGCCGACCACGCCCGGAATAATGCGCTGCCCAAGGACAGAGGCGATATTCACCACCACACCCGGACGCTTGGCGGCCACCAGCCGCTTGGCGGCTTCCTGAGCCACCAGAAAACAGCCGCGCAGATTCACATCCTGCACCGCATCCCAATCCTCGGCGCTCTGTTGCAAGGCGGGCTTGGTCATGGCGATGCCGGCATTATTCACCAGAATATCGCATGGCGCGCCGAAGGCAGCTTCCGCGGCGGCGAAGGCGGGCGCGATGGTCTCGGGCGCTGTCACATCCAGGGGCACGGAAACCGCGCGCTCACCCAATTCGGCAGCCAGCGCCGCCGTCGCCGCTTCCCGCCGCGCGGCCAAGGCCACGGAGGCACCCGCGCCATGCAAAACCCGCGCGAAATGCGCGCCCAGAACGCCGGACGCACCAGTCACCAGCGCCACGCGCCCCTGCAACGAGAACATCCCAGCAATATCCACAGCTCCGCCTCCCTCTCTGACAAGGGGTGCCACTGCGCGGGCGCCGGGGCAAGCCCTCAAGACAGGCTGGGTTTTTGCGCCTAGCCTGACCCCGAAAGCGGGGGTTCAGACCATGGCAGGCGAAACAAGGGTGGCGCTGGTAACCGGCGCGCAGCAGGGCATTGGGGCCGCTGCCGGGCGCGCCCTGGCGGCGGCAGGGCATGATGTCGCGATCAATTGGCTGGATGATCAGGCCCAAGCCGAGGCCGTGGCGGCCGAAATCCGCACCTCAGGCCGCCGCGCCGCGCTGATCCGGGGCGATGTCGGCACCGCCGCCGGCGCGGCCGCCCTGGTGGAACAGACCATTGCCGCACTCGGGCGGATTGACGTGATGGTGAATAATGCCGGTATTTTCCCGCGCGTTGAATTTCTGCACATGACGGAAGCCGAATGGGACCGGGTGATTGCCGTTAACCTGAAGGGCAGCGCCTTTTGCGCCCAGGCCGCGGCGCGCGCCATGGTGGCGGCGGGGATCAAAGGGGTGATCATCAACCTTTCCTCCTCCTCGGTCCGGGGGGCGCCGCTTGGGGTGCATTACACCGCGACCAAGGCCGGCATGATCGGCATGACACGGTCCATGGCCCTATCCTTGGCGCCGCATGGCATTCGCGTGAACGCCATTGCGCCGGGGCTGACCGATACCGCCCAGCCACGCTACGGCAATAGTGAAGCGGAACTTGCCGTCATGGCACAGCAAATCCCGTTGGGGCGCATGGGTCGGCCGGAAGAAATCGCGGGCCTCATGGCCTATCTTGCGTCTGATCAAGCCGCCTGGATCACGGGTCAGGTTTATCACATCAATGGGGGCAATTACCTCGCCTGAGGCGCCGCCATGTTATGAACCTGCCGGAGGATCACCATGCGCCCTTGGTTGCTTGCCTTGATACTGGCCGCGCTGCCGGGTGCGGCGCTGGCGCAAATGGAACCCGGAGACCCCGTTGCCGGCAAGTAGTTGGCTGCCACTTGGTGCGCCAATTGCCACCGCATTGCGCCTGGTGGCCCCGGCCCCACCACGGATATGGCGCCAAGCTTCGCCGCCATTGCTGCGCTGCCTTCCACAACTTCCATGTCGCTCCGCGCCTATTTGCGCACGCCGCATGCCAATATGCCGGATTACCGCCTGAGCCGGGAGGAGTTGGATGATATTGTGGCTTATCTGCTGACGGTTAAGCGATAGACCTCCGGTCTGGCGCCCTCGCAAAACCGGGTCTAGCATCGCCGCATTGAGAAATGGGGGAAGTGAACTTGTCCGCAGTCAATAAGCCATTCCGCGTCGCCTATCTGGAACGCGTGCCGCATCCCAGCTTTCTGGAAACCGCCACCGCCGATCCTGCCTTGGAAGTGGTGCGGCTTTCCCTGGAAAATGGCGAAGAAGCCGCGCTGGCTGAACTTGCCACTTGTGATGGCTATTATGTGCGCGCATCGCGCGATGAATTGCCCAAGGCGTTTCATGTGAATGATGCGCTGCTGGCGCGCCTGCCCAATCTGCTGATGGTCGCATCCCAGGGCGCGGGGTATGACACGATCAACCCTGATTCCTGCACCAAGGCCGGCGTGCTGCTGGTGAACCAGGCCGGCGGCAATGCCGAAGCCGTGGCGGAACACGCCGTTGGCATGATGCTGGCGTTGATCAAGAAAATGCCGCAAACCCATGCCGCCATGCGCGCGGGTGAAGCCAAGAAGCGCGAAGTCTTCATGGGCAATAATCTGCTCGGCAAGACGGTTGGCGTGATTGGCATTGGCAATGTGGGCTCGCGCACCACCGCCATTGTGAAGGCCGCCTTCAATTGCCGCGTGCTGGCTTATGACCCCTATGTGGATGCCGAAACCGTGGCCAAGCGTGGCGCGGAAAAGGTGGAATTGGCCGAATTGCTGGCGCAATCCGATATTGTCAGCGTGCATTGCCCGCTCACGCCACAAAGCCGCGCCATTATTGATGCCAAGGCGCTGGCCGGCATGAAGAAGGGCGCCATCCTGGTCACCACTGCGCGCGGTTCCATCCATGACGAAAACGCCGTGCTGGCGGCTTTGGAATCCGGGCAATTGGCCTCGGCCGGCTTGGATGTCTGGGAACAGGAACCGCCGCCCAAGGATCACCCGCTTTTGTGGCACCCGGCCGTGATCTGCACGCAGCATACCGCGGGCGTCACGCATGAAAGCCGTTCCATGATTACGCGCATTGCAGCTGAAGCCTTTTCCGCCTGCGCTGCCGCCAAAATGCCGCCGCGTATCATCAACCCGGAAGTGAAGGGCCGGTTTGCGGAGCGCTACGCCGCAGCGCGCGGCCGCGCCATTACGGATTGATCGCGCGCTTGGGCTTTTTTCAGTGAGTACAAAAGCTTCCAAGGCCAGGGTGGTGACGGTGCTCGGCACCACCCAGACCCTGGCCTGGGCGTCTTCCTACTACCTGCCGGCGATTCTGGCCGCGCCCATTGCCGAGGATCTGGGCCTGTCACGAGCGATGGTCTTTGGCGTGTTCTCGGGTTCGTTGCTGCTGACCGCGCTGCTTGGCCCCGCAGCGGGCCGCGCGATTGATCAGCGCGGCGGGCGCGATGTGCTGGCCATTTCGAACGTGATTTTCATCCTCGGCCTGCTGATCATGGCCTTTGCCAATGGCCTGCCTTTACTGATCCTAAGCTGGTTCATCATTGGCATTGCCATGGCGATGGGGCTTTATGATGCGGCCTTTGCGACCCTTGCCGGGCTCTATGGCAAGGAAGCGCGGAGTAGCATCACTGGCATTACGCTGATTGCGGGCTTTGCCAGCACGGTTGGCTGGCCGCTTTCCGCGCTGATGGAGGCGGAATGGGGCTGGCGCGGCGCCTGCTTGGGCTGGGTGGCCTTGCATCTTTTCATCTGCCTGCCGCTCAATCGCTGGCTGATCCCGAAGGCACCGCCGCCCCCGCCGAAGGAAGCCGCGCCACCGCTTGCGGCTGAGGAATCGCGTGACCGCAAAAGCGATATGATCCTGCTGGCTTTTGTGTTGGCGACGGCGAGTTTCAGCTCCACCGCGCTTGGTGCGCATTTGCCGGGCTTGTTGCAATCCGCCGGCACATCGCTCGCCGCGGCGATTGCAGCCGGCGCGCTGATGGGCCCGGCGCAGGTCGCGGCGCGCGTGGTGGAATTCACCATCATGCGTAAGATGAATCCGCTTTTCTCTGCGCGTATTGCTGCGGGCGCGCATCCGGTGGCGGTGGCCGTTCTGATGGCGCTGGGTGCGCCCTTTGCTGCGCTGTTTGTGATTATTCACGGCGCGGGGAATGGCCTGCTGACCATCACGCGCGGGACGCTACCCTTGGCGCTATTCGGTCCCATTGGCTATGGCCAGCGCCAGGGTTTCATCACCGCGCCGGCGCGGGCTTCACAGGCTTTCGCGCCCTTGTTGTTTGGGCTGCTGCTGGATGATTTCGGCGCGGCTTCCTTGTGGTTCACGGCCTTGCTGGGCGTGGCGGCAGTCGGCGCGCTTATGCTTATGCGGGTACGGCAATAGAAAGCAAAATCTCATGACCCAGGATTGGCGCGCACGCGCAGCTTCGCGTTTCACCACGGATAAGAGCCCTGCCATCGGCACGCGCGGCATGGTGGTGACGAACCACCCTCTGGCCTCGGCTGCGGGGGCCGAGATGCTGGCCACCGGCGGCAATGCGGTAGATGGCGCCATTGCCGCGTTGTTTGCGCTGACGGTGGTGGAACCCATGATGGTCGGCATTCTTGGCGGTGGCATGGCGCATCTGCGCCTGCCTGATGGTCGGCATACGGTGATTGATGGGCTTTCCACCGCGCCCGCCGCATCGCGCGCTGATATGTTCACGCCGGCTGAACCGGCCAATGCGATGAATTTCGAAGCAACGGGCCGTGCCAATATTGTTGGCCCGCTTTCCGTCGCGGTGCCGGGCATTCTGCGCGCCTGGTGCGAAACGCTGGCGCGCTTCGGCAGCATGTCCCTGGCCGATGTAATGGCGCCGGCCATCCGCCATGCGGCGCGCGGCTTTAACGTCACGCCTTATCTGGCGGAATGCATCAATGAAGCTGCGCATGATCTGGCGCGCGATCCCGCCATTGCCGCGTTGCTTTTGCCTGGTGGCGCGCCGATCAAGCCAGGGGCGCGACTGATCCAGGCGGACTATGCCGAAACCCTCACGCTGATTGCGCGTGAGGGGCCAGGTGTATTGAATGGTGTTTTGGGCAGCGCGATTGCCGATGGCATCAGGAAGGCAGGCGGCATTGTCTCGGCGGCCGATATCGCGGATTTCGTAACGATTGAGCGCGCACCCCTACGCGGTCCCTATCGCGGTTTTGAGGTTTTGTTGCCACCGCCCCCGGCATCTTCCGGCGTGCACGTGCTGCAAATGCTGAACATCCTGGAAGGCTTCGATCTGCGCGGCCTGGGTTTTTGCAGCGCCGATACGCTGCATCTGCTGGCAGAAGCCCTGAAGATTGCTTTTGCTGATCGCGCCGCTGCCACCGCCGATCCTGCCTTTGTGGATGTGCCCGTCGCGCGGTTGATTTCGCGCGCCTATGGTAATGAACGCCGCGTCGCCTTGGATATGGCGCGTGCGCAAGCCTGGGGGCCGGGCGTTGGCCCGGGCGAGAGCGCCAATACCACCCATGTCACCGTCGCGGATGATCAGGGCAATATTGTTTGCTCGACGCAAACCATCAATTCGCTTTTTGGTGCGCGCTTCCTGGTGCCAGGCACGGGGCTGATCCCGAACAATTACATGGCGCTGTTTGATCCGCGCCCCGGCAAGGCTTTGTCGGTCGCACCCAGCAAGCGCATCACCACATCCCAGGCGCCGCTGATTGCGCTGCGTGATGGTAAGCCCGCCTACGCGCTTGGCATGCCTGGCGGTTTGCGGATTTTCGGTTCTGTCATGCAGGGTTTCCTCAATCTGGTGGATCACGGCATGTCGCTGCAGGAAGCGGTGGAAGCACCTCGGCTGTGGACGCAAGGGGCGGCGGTGGAAGTGGAACCGGCTATTGATGCGGCGGTATTGGAAGCGCTGGCGAAACGCGGCCATCAGGTTACGCCCATGCCGCACGTCGGCGGTGGGATGAATGCCATCGCCTTTCGTGCTGATGGCAGCATGGAAGGCGCGGCCTGCTGGCGCGCGGATGGCACGGCGATTGGTCTTGGCGGCGGCCTGGCCCGCGCTGGCGTGTGCTTCTGGCCGGATCGGGCACGTACATGAATACCGCGGAGTATTTGCTGGCAGCACTCGCGCGGCGCGGCACCAGGCGCATCTATGGCGTGCCGGGTGGTGGTTCTTCACTGGATATCATCGCAGCGGCCGAGTGTTTTGGCATTCGCTTCATCCTGGCGCGTCACGAAGGCAATGCGGCGATGATGGCGGTGGCGGATGCGGAAGTGACCGGCGCGCCGGGCGTCGTGCTGACCACCAAGGGGCCAGGGCTGATGAATGCGCTGAATGGCATTGCTTGCGCCGCGCTGGAACGCGCACCGGTGCTGCTGCTGACCGATGGCTTCACCGAAAAGCAACTCAGCTACATCACCCATCAGGTGTTTGATCAGCGCGCCGCCAGCGCGGAATTGGCGAAGGGCTATACGCGAGCGCGCAGCGAAAATCCCGCCGCCGAGATCGAAGCGCTGCTTGACCTTGCCATGCAAGCGCCCATCGGCCCGGTGCATCTGGATTTGACCAGCGAAGCCGCACGCCGCCCGGCGGGCGAATTGCGGCCTTCACCGCCAAACACCGTAACGCCCCTTGATGCCGATGCGCTGGCCGCAGCGCGCGCCATGCTGGCAGCTTCGCGCAAACCCGTGATCCTGGCGGGGGTGGAGGCTGTCGCGGCAGCCGAACCGCTGCGCGCTTTGGTCGCAGCCCTCGGCTGCCCCGCGCTGGTGACCTACAAGGCCAAGGGCGTGATTGCGGATGCTGATCCGTATTTCGTTGGCATCTTCACTGGCGGTTCCTTGGAAGCGCCCTGCGTGCAGGATGCGGATTTGATCATCCTCACGGGGCTCGATCCGGTGGAACTTATTCTCCAACCCTGGCGCTACAAGGCGCCGGTCTTGGATATCGGCTTGCGCGCACATCCGGTGCATTACGTGACACCCAGCGCTGCCTTGCATGGTGCGCTGGCGCCAAGCTTCGCCGCGCTGACGCAAAGCGCCACGCGCAGCACCTGGAAGGTCGCAGAAATTGCGGCACATCGGGACGCGATGCGCGTGGCTTTGACTTGGCAAGGCTCGGGCGGTGTCGCGCCACCGCGTATCGTAACCCTGGCGCAGGAAGCCGCGCGCCGTGCCGGGCGCCGCCCGCGCATCAGCGTGGATGCGGGCGCGCATATGTTCTCCGCCACCGCCTTTTGGGAATGCGCCGCACCGCGCGATGTGCTGATCTCGAACGGTCTTGCCTCCATGGGCTTTGCGCTGCCCGCTGCGCTGGCCGCCGCGCTGGAAAACCCAACCGATGGCGCCATTGCCTTTACCGGCGATGGCGGGCTGATGATGTGCATTGCGGAACTCGCCACCGCCGCCGAAGCCGGCGCGCCCTGCATCACCATTGTCTTCAATGATGGTGCGCTATCGCTGATTGATATCAAGCAGCAGCAGCGGCAATTGCCGCCCGAAGGCGTGCGCTGGGCGCGGCCGGATTTCGCCGCCATCGCGGAAGGTTTCGGCGCCAAGGGTTTCGCTGCCGCGACCGAGGCTGACTATATCGCCGCACTCAATGCCGCCTTCGCGCATAAAGGCCCAAGCCTGATTGACGTGATGGTGAATCCCGCCGGCTACCCCGCGCAACTGCAAGCCATGCGCGGCTGAAGGAGAATACCCAATGTCCAGCTTTTCCGCCCTTCGGCTTGGCACCGCCTGGCAGCGCATTGCCGGGTTGATGGATGAAACGGCACAGAGTTTTGTGCGTACCTCCTTCTCCTCCGTCGTGCGTGACAATTGGGATATGGCGATTGGGCTGATGGACAGTGCCGGGCGGCAATTCGCGCAATCATCTCGTTCCGTGCCATCCTTCGTCGGTACCATGCCGCGTACACTCGCGATCATGCTGCAACGCTACCCGGCGGAACGGCTTTCGCCCGGCGATGTGCTGATTTCCAATGATGGCTATTTCGGCACCGGCCATTTGAACGACATCACCATGATCAAGCCCATCTTCACCAAGGGCCGCGTGATTTCCTGGCTGGGCAGCACTTTCCATTCCACCGATATCGGCGGCGCGCCTTCCGTTGAAGCGCGCGATTCCTGGGAAGAGGGCCTGACCATTCCCATCACCCGCATCCTGAAAGGTGGCGTGGAAAATGAGGATGTGATTGCCTTCATGGAAGCCAATCTGCGCCAGCCGGATGAAACGCTTGGCGATATCCGCGCGCAATTCGCGGCCTATGAACAGGCGGAAAAACGCCTGGCGCGCATCATGGCGGAAGAAGGCATTGATGATCTGGATGCGCTAGCCGGCGAAATCTTCACCCGTTCCGAACGCGCCATGCGCGATGCGATTGCCGCGGCCCCTGATGGCGTGGTGGAAGATGAAGTCACCGCCGATGGTTTTGAACACCCGGTCACGATTCGCCTGAAACTCACCATCAAGGGCAGCGACCTCACGCTCGATTTCACTGGCACGGATGCGCAGATTGCGCGGCCAGTGAATGCGCCGCTCAATTTCACGCGCGCCTATTCCAATTACGCAGTGAAATGCGCCTTTGATCCCGCGACGCCGAATAATGATGGTTCCTTTCGGCCTATTACCTTCATCGCGCCGGAGGGTTCCATCGTGAATCCGCGCCGTCCTGCGCCGGTATGGGGGCGGCACCTGACGGGCCATTATCTCCCCATGCTGGTGCTGGCGGCCCTTGCGAAACTCATCCCGGATCGCGTGATTGCGGAAAGCGGCAGCCCGCTCTGGAATGTGTATTTCACGGGCGAGAACGCCGAAGGCCGCCGCTATGTGCGGATGTTCTTCATGAATGGCGGCCATGGCGCCGCACCCGGCCATGATGGTCCCGCCTGTCTTTCCTTCCCATCCAATGTCGCCACACAAGCGGTGGAGCAGTTCGAAAACGCCGTGCCGATGCTGATGACGGAAAAGGAGCTTATCCCCAATTCTGGCGGTGCCGGACGCACGCGCGGTGGGCTTTCGCAACGGCTTTCCTTTAAAGTGGTCGGCGAAAAACCCGTCACCGCTACCTATCGCCATGAACGCGTGCAAAACCCGCCGCGTGGCGTGCTGGGTGGCGCGCCCGGGCGCGGTGGACGCGATTTGGTGAATGGCAAGCCCGTTCCCGCCAAGGCGCGCATCGTACTGCAACCCGGTGATGTCATTACCTATGAAACGCCAGGTGGCGGCGGCATGGGGCCGCCATCGGAACGTGATCCCACCGCCATCGCGCGCGATCTTAAGGAAGGCTACGTGACGCCATGAATACGGCCCCCTGGCGCATTGGTGTTGATATTGGCGGCACCTTCACTGATTTGGTGATGCTCGATTCGCGTAATGGGCGCATCTTCAATGGCAAGGTGCTCACCACGCCCCATGCGCCAGAAGAAGCCGTGCTGGAGGGTGTGCGCGATTTGCTGGCGCGTACCGGAGCAAAAGCCGATCAGGTGCGGCATGTGATTCACGGCACCACGCTGGTCGCCAATGCGCTAATCGAAAGGCGCGGCGTACCAACGGGCCTGATCACCACCAAGGGCTTTCGCGATATTCTGGAAATCGGCACGGAACTCCGCCACGACACCTATGATCTTTTCATGCGCGTACCGGAACCGCTGGTGCCACGCCATCGCCGGCTTGGTGTTGCGGAACGCCTGCTGCCGGATGGCGCGGTGCGCGAAACCCTTGATGAAGCGGGCGCGCGCGAAGCGGTACGCGCCTTGCGCGATGCGGGCGCCAAGGCGGTTGCTGTCTGCTTTTTGCATGCCTTCCGCAACCCCGCACATGAACTGCGCATGCGTGAGATTCTGGCGGAAGAAGCGCCTGATCTGACCATCTGTCTTTCATCCGAAGTCGTGCCGGAAATTGGCGAATATGAACGCGCCTCCACCACTGTCTGCAACGCCTATGTTCAGCCAGTGTTTGAACGCTATCTGCGCCGCTTGAGCGATGGCCTGCGTGGTTTCGGCCTGACCGGCCCGCTTTTCCTGATGCTGTCTGATGGCGGCACCGTCGCGGAAGAAACCGCCGCGCGCCACCCGATCCGCCTCGTGCAATCCGGCCCCGCCGGCGGTGTGGAAGCCACCGGCATTTACGGTGCGGCTGCCGGCGTGCGCGACATCCTCTGTTTTGACATGGGCGGTACCACTGCCAAGGCCGCGCTGATTGACAATGGCGAAGCGCAACGGAGCCTTGATTTTGAAGTCGCGCGCGTGGATCGCTTCCGTAAGGGCAGCGGCTTGCCGCTGAAGGTGCCGGTCATTGACATGATCGAAATCGGCGCTGGCGGAGGTTCTATTGCGCGCGTGGATCGCCTTGGCCTCGTGCGCGTGGGGCCTGAGAGTGCCAGTTCCGATCCCGGCCCTGCCTGCTACGGGCTGGGCGGCGCGCGACCGACTGTGACGGACGCGGATTTGGTGCTGGGTTATCTTGGCGCCGAAAGCTTCCTGGGTGGCGCTATGAAGCTGAATGTGGCGGCGGCAGAAGCGGCTTTGGCTGAACATATCGGCAAGCCGCTTGGCCTTTCCGTGCCAGAAGCCGCCTGGGCCATTCATGAAACCGTCAATGGCAATATGGCGCAGGCGGCGGCGATTCATGCGCTGGAAAAGGCTAAGCGCATTGATGCCTATGCGATGGTGCCGATTGGTGGCGCGGGCCCGGTGCATGCCTGCCATATCGGCATGAAGCTTGGCCTTCGTCGCATTATTGTGCCCTTGGGCGCGGGCGTTGCTTCGGCCTTTGGTTTCCTCGCCGCGCCAATCTCCTTCGCCTTTGTGCAGGGCTGGGTCGCGCCACTCGCTGGGCTGGATTTCGCCAAGTTGCGCGAGGTTACCGGCGCCATGACCGCTGAAGGCAAGGCCATGGCAGCGGCGGCAGGTGTCGCGCCAGAAGCCGCCTCAGCGCGCATCCTGGGCGCCATGCGTTATGCCGGGCAGGGGTTTCAGGTGGAAGCGGAAATTCCGGCCGAGGCCATCACGCGCGGCGATGCGGCAATGCTGCGCGCCAAATTCGAAGCCGCCTATCTGGCGCTATATGGCCGCACCGAACCGGGCCTGCCGGTGGAATGCGTTTCCTGGCAGGTGATTGTCGCCGGGCCGCGCCCGGTCGTGGACCTCACGCAGCAGGGCGCTGCGGCGGAAGGCGCTATGCATCGTGGCACACGCCACGCGTGGTTTGGCGGCACCTATGTCGAAACGCCAGTGCTCAATCGCCTCGCGCTTCGCCCCGGTGAAAGCGTGCAAGGCCCAGCGCTGATCGAAGAACGCGAATGCACATTGGTCTTGCCACCGGGTGCTATCGCGCGTTGCGATGCCGCGCTGAACCTTGATGTCACGCTGCCGGCTTGACCCCACAACGCCTTACTGGCGCTGTAGCGGCAGGATCAGATTGGTGACGTCACAGAGATTGACCCGGCGCCGTTCATCCGCCTGACCATTCTCATAGACAAAGCGCACATCATGCAGGCAGGGGCCTTCCGGCAGGCGGATCGCGAAATTGCGCCCAGGCGCCACCGTGTCATTCCCCAGCCGATCCGGCCCCCATTCCTGTTCGGTTGAAAGCGAAACATAGGCTTCCATCACCGTGATGCGCGATTGATTGACAAGATGGAAGGAGGGATTGCCGGTGGGGCCAGCGGGCCCGCCGCGCTGCGGCGGCGCAGGCTGCGGGCGCTGATGAGGCGCCGGCGCTTGGCCCATCTGCCGACCTTCAAACACCACTTCCGTCACGGTGCATAGGTTGATGCTTCGCTTATCTTCGCTCGGTCCGCCCGAGCGTTCATAAACCACACGCAAATCCCAGATGCATGGGCCTTGCGGCAGGCGCAGCGTAAAGGCCCGCCCATTGGGCAGCGCCTTGTCTCCCAGGCGATCCCGCCCCCAATCCTGATCGGTCGCGAGCGAGGCATAAACCTCAAAAATCAAGCGACCGGAACGATTGACCAGGCTGAAGGAAGGATCCCCCTGCTGCGCCAGCGCGGGCGTCGCGGAAAGACCAAGCAGGCAGAGCGCTAACGCGTCCAGAAAACGACGAAACACCATGAAATTCCTACGAACAACAAAACTGGCGCAGCCATCAGCATTGATGGCATGAAGCGGTGAACCAGCCATTCACCCCCGCTTCAGCACCGCCGCAGCATCCACCGCGAAATATGTCAAAACCCCCGCCGCCCCCGCGCGCTTGAAGGCCAAAAGGCTTTCCATCATCGCACGCTCGCGATCAATCCAGCCATTTTGCGCGGCACCCGCGATCATGGCGTATTCGCCGCTTACCTGATACGCGAAAGTCGGCACACCAAAGCGTTCATGCACGCGCCGCACAATATCCAGATACGGCATGCCTGGCTTGACCATGACCATATCGGCACCTTCGGCCAAATCCATCGCCACTTCGCGCATGGCCTCATCCGAATTGGCTGGGTCCATCTGGTAGGTTTTCTTATCACCCTTCAGCGAAGAACCGGACCCAACGGCATCACGGAACGGCCCGTAAAAAGCCGACGCATATTTCGCCGCATAGGACATGATGCGCGTGTGGATGAAGCCCCGCGCATCCAGCGCGGCGCGAATGGCGGCGACCCGCCCATCCATCATGTCGGATGGCGCAATCACATCTATGCCCGCTTCCGCCTGATTGACCGCCTGCGCGGTCAGCACCGCCAGCGTGTCATCATTCGCGACATAACCATCGCGGATCACGCCATCATGCCCGTGATCGGTATAGGGGTCGAGTGCCACATCACCCACCAGGCCAAGCTCTGGGAACTTCGCCTTCAACAAGCGCGATGCGCGGCAGATCAGATTATTCGGATTGGTAGATTCCGTGCCTTCCGCATCCTTGATCTCAGAAGGGGTCATCGGGAAAAGCGCCACTGCCGGCACGCCAAGCTTCACCGCAGGTGCTACATGTTCTTCGAGCTTGTCGATGGTCACGCGCACCACACCCGGCATGGAAGCGACCGGCATGATGGTATTGCTGCCTTCCATGATGAAAATCGGCCAGATCAGATCACCAACACTCAGCACGTTTTCTGCCACCAGCTTGCGTGTCCATGCATCATACCGGTTGCGGCGCATGCGAATGGCGGGAAAGGCGCCAAGCGCGGGGGTGGGCTCGGTCAGGCCAAGCCCTTCGGCCATACGGCGACGATCCGCGTTCATGCCTGTGCCGCCTTCAGCGCCTGATCAAGATCAGCCAATATATCGTCAATATGCTCAATGCCAATGGAAAGGCGCACGTAACCAGGCGTGACACCCGATGCCGCCTGTTCGCTTTCATCCAATTGGCTATGCGTCGTGGTGGCGGGATGGATCGCAAGGCTGCGCGCATCACCTATATTGGCCACATGGTAGAACATCTTCAGCGCCTCAATAAAGCGTTGCCCGGCTTCCTTGCCGCCCTTGATCTCAATCCCCATCAGGCTGCCATGCCCACCGCGCAAATAGGCGTCTGCACGGCGCCGGCTTTCGCCTTCCATCAAGGATGGGTGAATCACCCGCGTCACGGCCGGGTGCTGCGCCAGGAAGGCCGCGGCGCGTGTGGCATTGGCGCAGTGGCGTTCAATGCGGAGCGGCAGGGTTTCCATGCCTTGCAGGAACAGGAAGGCATTCATCGGCGACATCGGCGCGCCCAGATCGCGCAGCAGGCAGGTGCGCATGCGAATAATGTAAGCAATCGGCCCAAGCGGCTTCACGGCCTGGGTCCAGACCGCACCGTGATAGGAAGGGTCGGGCTTGTTCAGCGTGGGGAAGCGATCCCCATAGGCTTCCCAATCGAAATTGCCGCCATCCACCACCATGCCGCCAATGCTGGTGCCATGCCCGCCAATCCATTTGGTGGTGGAATGCATGACAATCGCCGCGCCATGTTCAAGCGGGCGGCAGATCACTGGCGCTGCCGTATTGTCCATGATCAGCGGAATGCCAAGCTTCCGCCCAATCGCCGCCACTTCCGCAATCGGGAAGACTTGCAGCTTCGGGTTGGGCAAAGTCTCCGCGTAATAGGCACGCGTGCGCGCATCCGTCGCGCGCGCAAAGCCCTCCGGATCAGCGGGATCCACAAAGCGCACCTCAATGCCGAATTGCTTCAGCGTATTGGCGAAAAGATTCCAGGTACCGCCGTAAAGATCAGTGGAGGAAACAATATTATCCCCCGCTTCGCACAAATTCATCACGGCAAAAGTGGTCGCTGCCTGGCCTGACCCTAATGCCAGCCCCGCCACACCGCCTTCCAAGGCCGCGACGCGCTTTTCCAGCACATCCACCGTTGGGTTCATGATGCGGGTATAGATATTGCCAAGCTCAGAAAGCGCGAAAAGCCGCGCCGCATGGCCCGTATCCTGGAATTGGAAAGACGTGGTCTGATGGATCGGCACAGCGACCGAACCGGTTGTCGGGTCCGCACGCCAGCCGGCATGCAACACCAGGGTTTCAGGATTGGTCCAATTCGGTGCCGACATGGCATTCTCCCATCCCCGCCGGTCAGGAACCGCGGGGAAAGACTTGCTTCAGGGCGCGGCTGACACCGCGTTACGGTGAATCTGCCACGCCACCGCCGGTTACGAAAGGGTTTTCGGCGAAAAGACAAGGGCTTTGCCGATTGCCAGGGCCGCATGGCCGGTCTGTTTCACTTGGGGCGGCAAATCAGGGAATATTTCACCCCCGCCGATAGCGCCTTAAGCCGGTGGCGTCAGGCTAAGCCGCTTGATGGCGATGCCGCGGAGCGGTGATGCCCTGTGCCCATTGGTGGGCGGGCTGTGCAAATGCGGCACACGGATAACCAGACGCGTCGGCCCATCGCCATCGCGCGTCAGGATGGGGCCGGCGATCAGGTTCTTCCCGGGACCACGCCTGAGCAGGGGATAAAGATCACCATCCACAATCAGGGACAGCGCATCGCCATTGGCGGGATGGCCGAAATCCGCCAATTCCAGCCAGGCGCGCAGCGGATAGCGGCGCGAGATATGCACGATCAGCGCCGCTTCTGCCCCCGGGCCAGTCCAGCAAAAGCGGCCATCAGGGCCTTCTTCCGGCGGGTGGAAATGCTCCGCATCGGCGGGTGGTGCCGCCGCATCAAGGATGAAGGCCTCCTGCAAGGGTTCCGCGACGCTGGAGGGCATGGTACCTCTGCTCATAAACTTATTATGCAATAATTCTATTTAATAAATATTAAATCGTTTCTTCACCAGAGCCACGCTTCCCGCCCGGGCAAACTTCATTCTACCTTTCAAGGATTAAGCCGAAGGAAACGCCATGCCCATCATTACTCGCCGCACCAGCCTTGGAATCTTTGCCTCAGGGCTTGCCGCCCCCGCCTTGGCCCAGGCACCTGCATTTCCAAACCGGCCAATCCGTATTTTTGTGCCCTTCGCCGCTGGCGGTACCACCGATATTCTGGCCCGCGCGCTGGGCGAAAGGCTGTCCGCCGCGCTTGGCCAGCCGGTCGTGATTGACAATCGCGGCGGCGCTGGCGGGACCTTGGCGGGTGAGGCTTTTGCCAGGTCTGATGCGGATGGCCACGCCCTTCTGGTCGCGACTGCTTCGCTGATTTGCATCAACAAGGCGCTTTATGCGCGCCTGGCATTCGATCCGGATACGGATTTCCTGCCAATGGCCATGCTGGCGCAACAGCCTAATGTGCTGGTGGTCAATCCGCGCGCCCTGCCTTTCACTGACCTGCCGGCGCTGATCGCCCATATCCGCTCCCGGCCCGGGCAGGTCGCTTTCGCGTCTTCCGGCACCGGATCGCAGTTGCATCTGACAGGCGAGATGTTTCGCGCCGCCATCGGCGCTGAGATGACCCATATCCCCTATCGCGGCAGCGCGCCGGCCATGACGGACCTTGTTGCCGGCAATGTGCCGATGATGTTCGATGGGCTTGGCACGGCCTTGCCGCAAATCCGTGGCGGCGCCATCCGGGCGCTTGGCGTTGCTTCCGCCGCGCCTAATGCCGCGCTGCCCGGTGTGCCCCCCATTGCCAGTGTGCTGCCTGGCTTTCTGTCGGTGAATTGGACCGGGCTTTTCGCGCTGCGCGGCACGCCCGATGCCGCGCTGGCACGGATTGAGGCTGAAACCGCCAAGGCCCTCGCCAGCCCTGAAATGGCGCGGCTTTTCACGGAACGCGCCTTTGACCCTATGCCCATCCCGCGCGCCGAATTGCCTGGTTTTGTCGCCGGCGAAAGCCAGCGCTGGCGCGAAGCCGTCCGCCAATCCGGCGCCAAGGCGGAATAGGCCAAAGCCCCCTTCATGGCCCGGCTTTCCCCCAGCGTGGCGTTGCCGCTGGCGCTGGCGCTTCTCACCGGGCTCAGCCAATTCCATCGCAGCGCGCTTGGCGTGATTGCGCCGGAGTTGAGTGCCGATCTGGCGCTTTCACCGGCCATGCTGGGGGCGGCCAATGGCATGTTCTTCGCCGCGCTTTTGGTGATGCAACTTCCCGTTGGCATTGCGCTGGACCGGCTGGGGCCGCGTCTCGTGGTGGCGGGGCTGAGCGGCATTGCCGTGCTGGGCCTCACGCTGCAAGCCTTTGCGACGGATGGCACCACGCTGCTTGTCGCGCGCGCACTGATCGGCATTGGCTCTGCGGCGTCCTTCATGTCGGCTGTGGTGCTTTGCGCGCGCTGGTATGGCGGGGGGCAGATGACGCTCGCGCTTTCGCGGGTATTTGCCTTTTCACAGATGGGGATTTTGCTGGCGGGCGCGCCGCTGGCCTGGCTGGCCGGTTGGCTCGGCTGGCGGGAAGCCTTTCTGATTTCAGCCCTGCTGACAGGGCTTGCCGCGCTGGCGTGGTGGCGCCTGGTACAGAATGATCCGCCGGATAAGCCCGCCCCCGTACGCAAGCCAGAAAGCCTGAAGGCGGCGCTACGCGGCCAGTTTTCCATCTGGCGTCTGCCAGGCTTGCCGCGGGTGCTTTCCTTGCATCTGGTGGCTTATGCCGCCGCCGCCACAGTGATCGGCCTTTGGGCCGGGCCCTATTTCGCCGATGTGCATGGGTTGAACGCCAATGAACGCGGGCTGGCGCTTGCCGCGATGGGGCTTGCCATGCCCATTGGGCTTTTGCTGGTGGGGCCTTTGGAGCGGCGCTTTTTCCGCCGCAGCGCCATGATCAGCGCTGGCGCGGCACTTTCGGCGGCCATGCTGGTAATCCTCGCGGTCTGGCCAGCGCCACCCTTGCCAATCGCGCTTGCCCTCCTGGTCGGGCTGGTGCTGTTTTCCAGCTACCCTGTGCTGCTGGTGACGGAGGCGCGTATGCTTTTCCCGGACCACCTGGTCGGGCGTGGCGCCAGCACGGTGAATATGGCGCAGGTTCTGGGGTCTTCCCTACTGCCCTTGCTGGTGGGCCTCGTGATCGGCTTCTTCCCCATGGATGAATTGACGCGGCCCGAGGCCGCCTATCGCGCCGGCTTCGCCGTCTTGGCGGCTAGTCTGGTGTTGGGGCTGGCAGGCTGGCTTTTGCTGCCGCGCGCCAAAGCATGATGACGCGGCCCGATTTCAGCCTGGAATTGGCGCTTGAGGGCCGTGTGGCAGGGGTGGATGAGGCCGGGCGCGGCCCTTTGGCTGGCCCAGTTTTGGCGGCGGCGCTGGTGTTCCTGGCCCCACCCCCCAAAAGCCTTGCGGCCTTGTTACAGGATTCCAAAAAGCTCAAGGAAGCGGCGCGGGATGCTGCCTTTGCCGCGCTCCGCGACGCTCAAGCCCAAGGGCTGGTTGAAATCGGCATCGGCGCTGCCTCAGCTACCGAGATCGGGCGGGTCAATATCCTCCGCGCCACGCATCTGGCCATGCGCCGCGCGGTGGCGAAGCTGCCCAATCCCCCGGATCATGCCTTGGTGGATGGCAATCAGCCGCCGCCCTTGGCCTGCCCAGTGCGCTGCGTGGTGGGCGGCGATGGGCTCAGCTTTTCCATCGCTGGCGCCTCCATCATCGCCAAGGTGCTGCGGGATCGGGCGATGCGGCGGCTCGATCCGCGTTGGCCGGCTTACGGCTTTGCGCGCCATGCCGGCTACCCAACGGCGGCGCATCGGGAAGCCTTGGCGCGGCTCGGCCCATCCCCCCATCACCGGCGCGGCTTTGGCCCGGTGGACCAGGCCGTTCTGAAACTGACTTGACCGGGCTGCTCGGGCGCGCGATTCTTGCGTGATCAACAAGGGATTTCACGGTGGGAACGCAGCTAGAGCTGCTCTTGGACCAGGTTCTGGTCGGGGATTCGATTGCCATGCTGCGCCGCCTGCCGCCAGCGAGCGTGCATGCAATTTTTGCTGACCCGCCCTATAATCTGCAACTGAAGGGCGAATTGCGCCGCCCGGATGAAAGCATTGTTGACGGCGTGGATGACGCCTGGGATCGCTTTCCCGATCTGGCCGCCTATGACGCCTTCACCCGCGCCTGGCTGACCGAATGCCGCCGCGTCTTGCGCAAGGATGGCACGATTTGGGTGATGGGTGCCTACCACAATGTCTTCCGCCTGGGGGTCGCGTTGCAGGATCTCGGTTTTTGGATCCTGAATGATGTGATCTGGCGCAAGGCCAATCCCATGCCGAATTTCCGCGGCCGGCGTTTCACCAATGCGCATGAAACCTTGATCTGGGCCGCGCATGGGCAGGACTCCAAATACCGCTTCAACTACGCCGCCATGAAGACGCTGAATGATGATGTGCAGATGCGGAGCGACTGGTTCATCCCGCTTTGCACCGGCGGAGAACGCCTGCGCGATGAAAATGGCGATAAGCTGCACCCAACACAAAAGCCCGAAGCGCTGCTGCATCGCGTGATCCTGTCCTGCACCCAGCCGGGAGAGGTGGTGCTAGACCCCTTCCTTGGTTCCGGCACCACGGCGGCGGTCGCGAAACGCCTGGGCCGGCGCTTCATCGGCATTGAACGCGAAGAACGCTACGCCAAGGGCGCCCGCGCCCGGTTGGCGGCGGTGGAGCCCATGCCGGAATCAGCTGCGCTCGCCCTGCCATCGCGGCGTGAACAGCCACGCATTCCCTTCGGCAATCTGGTGGAACGCGGGCTGGTGCCGGCGGGCAGCGTGCTGACCGATGCGCGCCGCCGCTGGCGGGCTGAAGTGGGCGCCGACGGCACGCTACGTTGCGGCAAGGCCGCCGGGTCCATTCACCAAGTGGGGGCGGCGGTCCAGGAAGTGCCTTCCTGCAATGGTTGGCTGTTCTGGCATGTGGAGGCCAAGGCCGGTGGCCTGCGCGTATTGGATGAATTGCGCGCAGAGATCGCGGGCGGCTGAAACTTCAGGAAAGCCCAGCCAGCACCAGTAATTTCCGCATGACACTCGGCAGGGACTGCGCCGCTTCCGCGGGCGTCAGCCATTCCCCTTCAGGCCGTTTTGCCCGCGCCGATAGCCGCCCACGGTACAGCCGCATCGTCAGCGCGAAATGCGTGAAGACATGCCGCGCCTCACCCGCCACTGGCTGCCAATCCAGCGCCAGCGGCGCTTGCGCCAGCGCCTCGGCCTCCGTCCAAACAGCCTCTCGCCAAAACGTACCGGGGATTTCCAGCATCCCCCCCAAAAGCCCGCGCGGAGGGCGCCGCCTTAGCCAAACCAGGCCTTCCGCATCCATCAGCAGGAAATGCACGCCATGGCGCGTTGGGCGTTCGGGCTTTGGCGCCTTGCGCGGCAGCGCTTCCGTCAGGCCAAGTTTTCGCGCTTGGCAAGGTTTCTGCCAGGGACAAAGCGCACAGGCAGGTTTGCGCGGCGTGCAAATCCCCGCCCCCAGATCAAACAAAGCCTGAGTAAAATCGCCAGGCCGGGCGCGGGCGGCCTTATCGGCCAGAAAACCCTGCGCCAGCGCATCAAGCCTTGGCTTGGCGGCGGGCAGCGCTTCCTCCACCGCGAAAATCCGCGCGGTGACGCGCTCCACATTGCCATCCAGCGGCACCACGGGCGCATTGAAGGCAATGGCGGCGATGGCGGCAGCGGTATAGGGGCCTATGCCGGGCAGGGTGGCCAAGCCTTCCCGCGTTTCAGGAAAGCCACCCAAAGCCTGAATTTGCCGCGCCGCCGCATGCAGGTTGCGCGCCCGCGCGTAATAGCCAAGCCCGGCCCATTCCGCCGCCACATCCCCCCAGGGCGCCTCAGCCAAAGCGGGCAAATTGGGGAAGCGCGCCAGAAAACGTGAAAAGCGCGGCCCTACCGTTGCCACGGTTGTCTGTTGCAACATGATTTCGGAAAGCCAGACGTGATAGGGTTCCGCCCGCTGCCCCGGCGCCGCGCGCCATGGCAAGGTTCGGCGGTGCCTGTCATACCAGTGCAGCAGATCATTGGCGGAAGGGGGTTTCACGGCATGTCCCGGGATGAGGAGGAAAGGCGGTTCTTCGGCGGGCCTAGACCCCTCGGCGCCCTGATTCCAGCCCTGACGCGCCCGGCCTTCAAACGCAAGAGCCCCGCGGCCGCGCAAATCATGGCGGATTGGCCGGCGCTGGTCGGCCCGGCCTTGGCCGGTGTGACCCAGCCGCTGCGCTTGACGTCCGGCAGCCTGACCATCGCCTGTTCCGGCCCTATTGCCATGGAGCTCAGTCATTTGGCGCCGGAACTCATGGCGCGGATCAATGGTGGCTTGGGGCGCGTGGCCGTGGAACAACTCCGCTTCGTTCAGGGCGCGGCCCCAGCCCGAAAGACCACTGCGCCAGCCCTGCCACCCCGCCCCGTGAAGCTGCCGGCCCGAGTCGCGACCGCTTTGGAGGGGTTACCCACAGGGGATTTGCGCGAAGCGCTGGAAAGATTGGCGCGTGGCGTCTATCGAAAACAGGGCTGAAAAGGGCCGAATCGCTCCCCAAGCCCAAATCGGCCCGGTCGCTTCCCCCCGAAAAGGCGCCCCGGTTCCGGAGGAGAGAAATTGATGCTCGACCGTCGCGCTTTGCTTTTGCTGCCCCCCGCCATGGTTGTGGCCGCACCCGCGCTGCAAGCCCAATCCGATGACCCAAGGCTTGCCGAACGCAGCCTTGGCCGTGCCGATGCGCCGGTGACGGCGATTGAATATTTCTCGCTCACCTGCAGCCATTGCGGCGCCTTCCACCGCGATATCTGGCCACGCGTAAAGCGCGAATTGGTGGAAGCCGGGCGCGTGCGCATGGTGTTCCGCGATTTCCCGCTGGATCAGGTTTCGCTCCGTGCCCATGCCGTGGCGCGCAGCTTCCCGCCCGAACGCTATGAACCCTTCATCTCCGCGCTATTCGCAACACAGGATCGCTGGGCCTATGCGCGCGGCGTGGATCACAAGGCAGAGATCGGCAAAATCGCCGCCATGGCGGGCATGAGCACCGATACCTTCAACGCTGCCTGGGCAGATGACGCCTTGGCGCGCGCCATTCTGGAAGCGCGCCAAAAGGGTGAGGCCGAACATCAGGTCAGCGCCACGCCAACCTTCATCATCGGCACGCAAAAACTGCCAGGCGCGATTCCCTTTGAACGCTTCGAAGCTGCGGTGCGGGAGGCAACGCCGCGATGACGGACCAAGTGATCCCGCCCGAGACCGAAGCCGAAGTCAGCACCCCTGAAGCTGAAGCGGCACGCAGCGAAGAACAAGCCCGCGCCGCGCAGAATGCGAAACTGTCGCGCATCCGCATCGCTGGTTTCAAATCCTTCGCTGAGGCCACAACGGTTGAAGTGCTGCCCGGCCTGACAGGCATTGTCGGGCCCAATGGCTGCGGCAAATCCAATGTTGTTGAAGCTTTGCGCTGGGCAATGGGCGAAACATCACCCAAGGCCATGCGCGGCGGCGAAATGGATGATGTGATCTTCGCCGGCACCGCGACGCGTGCCGGGCGCAATGTCGCGGAAGTGATGCTGTTTCTGGAAGATGCGGCGGGGCTGGCGCCGGCACCCAATAATGATATCGCCGAATTGGAAGTGACGCGCCGGATTTCGCGTGGTGAGGGCAGCAATTTCCGCGTCAATGGCAAGGAATTGCGCGCGCGCGATGTGCAGACCATGTTTGCCGATATCGGTTCCGGCGCAAGGTCCTCAGCACTTGTCAGCCAGGGCCGGGTAGCGGCGCTGATCCAGGCCAAGCCCGATGACAGGCGTGGCGTTTTGGAAGAAGCCGCCGGCATTGCCGGGCTGCGTGCGCGCCGCCACGAAGCGGAATTGAAGCTGCGGCAGGCGGAAACCAATCTGTCGCGCGCAGAAGATTTGCTCGGCCAATTGGATGCGCAGCGCCAGGGGCTGCAACGTCAGGCGCGCCAGGCCAATCGCTATCGCAATATCTCGGGCCTTGTGCGGCAGGCGGAAGGCGAATGGCTGGCGCTGCTGGCCGCGCGCGCCAATACCGCGCTTTCTGCCGCTGCAATCGCGCTGGCTGCGGCGCGGGCTGCCACCAGCGCCGCAGAACAGGAAGCCGAAGCGGCGGCGATTGCGCTGCATGAAGCCGAACAGGGCCTTGCCGCACCGCGCGCCGATGAAGCCCTGGCACGCACAGCGCTCGAACGCCGCCGCGTTGAAGCGGAAGGCATGGAAGCGGAAGAAAGCCGCGCCCGCGCCGCGCTTGAAGCCGCGGAAGCGCGCTTGGCCGAACTCCGCCAGGATTTGTCGCATGCCGAGGCTGTGGCTGAAGATGCCGATGCGGCGCGGGCGCGCATCACGGCAGAAGATGCAAACCTGGTTGAACGCGAAGCGGCGCTGCCCGCGCGGCGTGAAGCCGCCGCCAACACCCTGGCCGACGCCAACGAAGCCGTGCGCGAAGCGGAACGCGCGGCCAATCAGGCAACCGAAGCCGCCGCCGCCGGTGCCGCGCAATTGCAGGCCGCTGAAGCAGAATTGGCCGCTGCTGAAACCCGGCTGCGCCGCGCGCGGGAAGCCCATGCGGCGCTGACTGCCGATCATGAAGCCGCCACCGCCCGTGCGGTATCGGATGCGGAAAAGGACGCCGCCGCGCAGCGCGTGACCGATGCCGAAGCAGCTTTCTCCGCCGCGCGTGAGGCTTTGGAACAGGCGGAAGCGAAGCGCGGCGAAGCCGTTGCGCAGCACGCCGAAGCGCGCCGCAGTGCGGAAGAAGCCAGCGCCGAAGCCACGCGCCGCCAGGCCGCGCTGCATGCCGCTGATGAACGGCATCGCCGCATTGTCGCGCAATATGCGGCGCTGTCCGCCGAACGTGACGCCGCGCTGGCCGAACGCATTCCTGAAATGCAGCGCAATGCGGCGCTGTCTTCCGCGCGCTTGGCTGAAACGACTTTGATCGAAAGCGCGACACGCCTGAGTGAATCGGAAGCGGCGCGTGCCACGGCGTCTGAAGCCTTGGTGCAGGCGCGCCGTAACGCCGCCGAAGCAGGTGCTGCACGCGCACGCATCGCTGCCGAAGTGGCCGCGCTGACCGAGGTTTTGGAGGCGCGCGGCACGGCTTCCGCCCAACCCATTCTTGATGAGGTGCGTGTGCCACCCGGCCTGGAAGCCGCCCTTGGTGCGGCGCTGGGTGAGGCTTTGGAAAGTCCCGCTGATGCCGCTGCCGCGCGGCATTGGCGCAACTTGCCGCCCTTGTCAGTGGCGCAAGCCTTGCCCGATGGCGCAGTGCCGCTTTCCCGCCTCGTGGAAGCGCCGGCGGCCTTGGCGCGCGCATTGTCGCAAGTGGGCTTGCTCGCGCGCGGCATGGATGGTGCCGCTTTGCAAGCGGGGCTGCGCCCTGGTCAGGCTTTGGTGACGGAAGAAGGCGCGGTCTGGCGCTGGGATGGCCATACGCATCAGGCCGGCGCCCCCACACCGGGTGCCGTCCGCCTTGCCCAGCGCAATGCGCTGCGCGCTGCCGAAGCGCGGCTGGATCAGGCCGAAGTCACTGCGGCGGAAGCGGAAGCCCAGCGCATCGCCGCCGAAGCCGCCGAAGCGGAAGCCGCCAGCGCCGAAGCGGCCGCACGCAATGCCCGCAGCGCCGCCGAAGTTGCAGCATCTGCCGCACGCCGTGCGGAAGGTGAATTGGCTGCACGCGATGCGCGTGCCGAAAGCCGCATGGCCGCCCTTGAACCGCAGCTGGCGCGCCTGGCTGAAGACCGTGCGGAGGCCGATGCCGCACGCCTGGAAGCCGAGGCGCTTTTCACCGCCCGCCCCGATGTCGCTTTGCTGCGCCAGGCGGAACAGGCCGCGGCCAGCGCTGGCGCCGCAGCGCATCAAGCCGAGGCAACAGCACGTGACGCGCGTCGGCGCGCTGAATTGGCGCTGGCGGAAGCACGCCAGTCTCAATCGGCACTGCTGAACCGTGCTTCTGAGGTCGAAAACCGCCTCGCTGCCCTTACCCCGCAATTGGGGCGCATCGGCGCGGAATTGGCCGAAGCGGAAGCGACCCGCGCCCATGCAATAGAAGCGCGCGAAGCCGCCCCCGATCTGGCAGAGCTGCGTGAGATGGTTGAAGCCACCCGCGCCAAGCTCATGGAACAACGCGCATTTGAAGCCGCTTCGCGTGATGCGCAGGGCGCCTTGGCGGCTGAAGCGGGTTCCATCACCGCGCGCCGCGCAAGCCTTGCCAATGAAGCGAGCCTTTGGGCTGCCCGGGCGGAAGATGCCTCGGCCCGTCTTGCTGATTTGCGCCGGCGCGATGCGGAAGCGGAAGCTGAGCGTGATGCGCTGGCCGATGCCCCTGAAGCTGCGGCGCTCCGCCGCGCCGAAGCCGCGCGTTTGTTGGAACAAGCAAGCGAAGCCCACGCGACCGCCGCCGCCGCCCTTGCCGCCGCTGAACGGCGCGTGAGTGAAAGCAGCCAGGCGCGCCGCGGTGCTGATACGGGTTTTGCGTTGGCGCGAGAGGAACAGGTGCGCGCCCAAGCCGCGACAGAAGCGGCGGAAATCGCCTCAGCCGCCGTGGCCGCGCGCATCGCTGAAAGACTGGGGGAGGGCGCGGAATTGCCGCCCGCGCCTGAGGAACTTTCTGACGTTGCGGAAGACAAGGCGCGGCGCAAGGTTGAACGCCTGGTGCGTGAACGCGACGAAATGGGTCCGGTCAATCTGCGCGCCGAGATTGAGATCACCGAGATTGAAGAACGCATCAGCCAAATCACGCATGACCGTGATGAGGTGATGAACGCCGTCGCCAAGCTGCGCGGTTCTATCGGCCATTTGAATCGCGAAGGGCGTGAGCGTCTGCGCGAAGTATTTGACCGTGTGGATAGCGAATTCCGCAGCCTGTTCACGCGGTTATTCGGCGGTGGCCGCGCGCATCTGGCTTTGGTGGGTTCCGATGATCCCTTGGAAGCCGGGCTTGAGATTTACGCCGAACCGCCGGGCAAGAAGCTATCCACACTTTCGCTGCTATCGGGCGGCGAACAGGCGCTGACGGCGCTTTCGCTGATCTTCGCGGTCTTCCGCTGCCAGCCAGCACCCGTCTGTGTGTTGGACGAAGTGGACGCGCCTTTGGATGATGCGAATGTGGAACGGCTATGCGATTTGCTGGACGCCATGGCCGCTGAAAGCGGCACGCGCTTCCTGATCGTGACACACCATCCGCTCACCATGGGCCGGATGCACCGGCTTTATGGCGTGACGATGCAGGAACGCGGCGTGTCGCGCTTGCTCAGCGTTGATCTTGGCCGCGCGATTGAATTGGCGGAGACGTCGTTGTTGTAGGGGCTGAGGCAAAGCGCCCCAGCACCATCACCCCTCAGCCTTCGCCACCACCACCATGGCGGGCTTCAGCAGCCGGCCATTCAGCGTCCAAGCCGAAGTCCAGCCATGGATCACGGTGCCAGGTGCGACACCTTCCGGTGCCGGTTGCTCCGCCATCGCCTGGTGCTTTTCCGGATCAAAGGGCTGGCCCTTGGGGTCGTGGCGCTGCACGCCATTACGCTCAAGGATCCCCAGGAAGGACCGCTCCACCCCCTCAAACCCGGCGCGGAGCTTGGTCAGCAGATCGGGTTCATCCTCGGCAGCGGGCGGCAGGGCTTCAATGCCACGGCGCAGGTTCTCAGCCGCTTCCGCCACATCGCTCGCGAATTTCTGCGTGGCATAGGCGCGCGCATCGGCCACCTCGCGCTGGGTGCGGCTGCGCAAATTCTGCATCTCAGCTTCTGAGCGCAGCCATTTGTCGCGCAGCATCTCCATTTCCTGCGCCAGCATCACAAGCCGGTCTTCGGCGCTCATGGCAGGGGCTTCGGGGGCGGGTTCTTGCGCCGCCGTTTGGGGGGCGTTGGGGTCGGTCGTATCGGTCATCTTGGTATCGCGTGGTTACTCGCGGAAGGGATCGGCATGAATGCCGGGGACAGACCCTTCACCTAGGCGCCCTGGGGCCAGAGAACAAGCGCCCTTCCGCTTCGCCCCGCCCGCGCCTAAACCGCTGACCATGCTGCGATCCGTATTGACCGTTGGAAGCTGGACCATGGCGAGCCGTATTCTTGGCTTCGCCAGGGACATGCTCATTGCCTCCCGCCTTGGGGCGGGGCCGGTCGCGGATGCATTTTTTGTGGCGCTAAAACTGCCTAATCTATTCCGGCGCCTGTTTGGCGAGGGCGCCTTCAATGCCGCCTTTGTGCCCGCCTTTGCCGGCATTCTGGCCGCCGAGGGCCGTGCCGCGGCGCGCGACATGGCGGAACGCATGGGCACGCTGATGATGCTGTGGCTATCACTGTTGACGATGATAGCGCTGATCTTCATGCCGCAGCTGATCGGCGTGCTGGCGCCGGGCTTTGCCGCCAATCCAGGGAAATTCGCGCTCGCCGTTGAACTGACGCGCATCACGTTTTTCTACATGCCGCTGATCTGCCTGACGGCGCTGATCTCAGGCGTACTGAACAGCCTGGATCGCTTCGCCGCTGCTGCGGCCGCGCCGGTGTTCTTCAACTTGCTGTTGATGGCGGCATTGGTTGGCCTCACGCCCTATTTGCCGACACCTGGCCATGCCCTGGCCTGGGGCGTTTTTGGCGCCGGTGTCGTGCAGCTTGCGATGGTATGGGTTGCGGCGCGGCAGGCGGGGATGGCGCTGCGCCTTTATCGCCGCCCGGCACTCACGCCACCCATTCGGCAAGTGCTGCGCCGCATGGTGCCTGGCGTGCTGGGGGCGGGGGTCACGCAAATCAATCTGGCGGTGGATGTGATCATTGCGTCTTTTCTGGTGAGTGGTTCGGTTTCTTACCTATATTACGCAGACCGCGTGGCGCAGCTGCCGCTTGGCGTGATTGGTGCGGCACTTGGCACGGCGCTTCTGCCGCTCCTCTCGCGGCATTTGCGGCTCGGCGAAAAGCTCTCCGCGCATCGTGCGCTCAATCGCGGCATTGAATTGGCGGTGCTGCTGACGCTGCCTTGCGCGGCGGGGCTTGCGGTGGCGGCGGGGCCGATCATCGCGGCTCTGTTCCAGCGCGGCGCTTTTGATGCGGCGGCGAGTAGCGCCTCGGCTTGGGCTTTGGTGGCCTATGCCGCCGGCCTGCCGGCCTTTGTACTGGTCAAGGTTTTTGCGCCGGCGTTTTTCGCGCGCGGCGATACCTCCGCCCCCGTTCGGATCGGGATTTTGTCCGTCACGGTCAATCTGGCGCTCAACCTAGCCTTCATGAATGTGCTGGGGCATGTCGGCGTGGCACTCGCGACCAGTATCGCGGCCTGGGTGAATGGCGGCTTGCTTGCCTGGCTTTTGGTGCGGCGCGGACATTTGGTACTGGACCGGCGCTGCCGGCGCGTGCTCCCGCGCCTCGTGCTGGCGAGTGTCATCATGGCCGCAGTGGTATTTGCCCTTGGCTTGGTCCTGCCCGGGCTTGGCCATGTGCTGCGTGCGGGCCTCATGATCCTGGTCGGCATGGCGGGTTTTACCCTGGCCGGTATGGCGCTTGGCGCTTTTCACCCGCGCGATGTGCTGCGCCAATTGCGCCGCCGCGCCCCCCGTGGCGCAAGCCCGACCAATCCTGCATGATACTCCTGGATTTTGGGGGATAGGCGCATGGATGCGGCCAGACGGCAGGTGGTTCTGATCAATGCCGCGCATAGTTTCACCCATTACAGCCTGCTGATCCTGGCAACCGCCGTGCTTGCCATGGTGCAGCAGGATGCCGGGATTTTTGGCCCGGATTACGGACCCATCCTGGCGCTCGGCACCACCATGTTTGTGATTTACGGGCTTTGCGCTTTGCCCATGGGTTGGCTCGCGGATCGCTTCGGGCGGCGCTTTTTGATGGTGGCCTTCTTCATGGGGTCCGGCGCCTTCATGGTGGCGGCGGGCTTCGCACCTTCACCCATGATGCTTGCGATTACACTTGGCGCCATGGGGGCTTTTGTCGCGATCTATCACCCGATTGGCACCGCCATTCTGGTAGAAGCGGCAGGCGAGAAAGTGGGCCGTGCCATGGGCATCAATGGCGTTTTCGGCAATCTGGGTGTGGCAACTGCACCCGTGCTGACTGCCTTCATCGCGGCTGATGCCGGCTGGCGCTGGGCCTTCATCATTCCTGGCATCGCTTGCATCATTGCGGGCTTCTTCTACTGGCGCGAACCGCCCTTTGATTCGGCGCGCATCCAGGCCGGCGGCAAGCCCTTCCCTGAGATCCCACCCGCCTTGGTGCGGCGTGCGGTGTTTATTCTGCTCGCCATCGCGACTGTCTCAGGCTTGGTGTTCAATGCCTATACGCTGCTGATCCCAAAACTCATGCAGGAACGCCTGGCAGGCAGCCCGGAATTGCTGCCGATTGTGGGGCTGCTGTCATTCCTCGCCACCATTTGCGGCGGCGTCGCGCAATTCAGCGTGGGCCGCATGATTGACCGCCACACGCTCAAGACCGTGTTCATGCCGCTGGCGGTGCTGGTGGTGCCGGGCTTGTTTGCGCTCGCTTTCCTGGATGGCTGGGTAGTGTTGCCCGTGGCAGGGCTGGTTGCTGCCTGCATCTTCGGCCAAGTCACGGTGAATGAGACGATGACCGCGCGTTATGTCGCGCCCGCCTTGCGCGCGAAGCTCTATTCCATTCGCTTCACGGTCGGGTTTTTGGGTGCGGCGATTGCCTCACCCCTGATTGGCTTTTTGCATGAAGCGACAGGATCGCTTGCGCTTTCCATGCTGGTTTTGGGCGCGGTTGCCTGCGTGACACTTGCCTGCGCCATGCTGTTCCCGAACCGCAAGGAAGAATTGCAGCCGGAGCTTTGGGCGAAAGCCAGCCTATAAGGGCCAGCGCGGGCGCGGGTTATGCGCCAGCGAATCGGTCAGACCAAGCCGCAAGCGTTCCATGCCCGCCCAGGCGACCATCACCGCATTGTCGGTGCAGTAGCGCAAAGGCGGCGCCAGCATGGGCAAGCCCCTGGCATCGGCAACGCCGCGCAGTGCCGTGCGGATGGCTGTGTTGGCCGCTACACCCCCCGCCACCACCAGCGCCGTCATACTGCGCGCCATATCCAGTGCATGGGATGCGCGATCAGCCAGCACGGCGGCCACTGAAGCCTGGAAAGCCGCCGCGATATCGGCTGGCCGCGCCTGTCCGGCCGCCACTGCCCGCGCCACCGCGGTTTTGAGACCCGAGAAGGAAAAATCGCATCCCGGCCGCCCGAGCAAGGGTCTCGGCAAGGTGATGGCCGCCGCATCGCCCCCTGACGCCAGGCGTTCCAGATGCGGCCCGCCGGGCCAGGGCAGGCCAAGCAGTTTCGCAGATTTGTCGAAGGCTTCCCCCACCGCATCATCCAAGGTGGTTCCAAGGCGGCGATATTGCCCGAGGCCCCGGACCTCCACGCATTGGCAATGGCCACCTGAGAGCAGCAGCAGCAGATAGGGAAACTCAGGCGGCCCATCCGGCATCAGCCCAGGCAACCGCACCGTCAGCGCATGCGCTTCCAGATGGTTGATCGCCAGGAAGGGCAGGCCATGCGCCAAAGCCACCCCCTTGCCGAAGGAAGCACCAACGATCAGGCCACCAATCAAGCCGGGACCGCTGGTCGCGGCTATGGCATGCAGCGCGTGATGGCGGATGCCGGCCTTTCGCATGGTATCAGCCACCAGATCGGGCAGGTGTTGCAGATGCGCGCGCGCTGCGATTTCCGGCACCACGCCGCCAAAGGCCGCGTGTTCCGCCTGTTGGCTGAAGACTGCTTCCGCCAGGATGGTGCCATCCGCACGCAGCACCGCCGCTGCGGTTTCATCGCAACTGCTTTCAATGCCAAGAATGATAGGGTCTGGCTGCATGCTTTCCCTGTTAGGGCATTATCACGGCGAATGAAATCATTGGCCGGTATTCGCGCGCCGCGCGATCGCCAGCGTCAGAAAGCCGCCTGGCGGCTTTGGCCCTGGCCTCACGCCAAGCCATATTTGAACAACCGATGCCGATCAATTTCGGGGCAGCCATGTGCTCAAACCCGCTGAAAAGCGCACCCGCGTGATGGCAGAACGCGATTTACCGCTTGCGATAAGGCGCAGGCATACCGAAAATAGACGCATGGCTTTCCCTGCACCCGCCCTTGATCCGGGCAATGATCCGTCCTTCGCCGAATTGCTCGCGCAGCGCCCGCAGCTCACGCGCCATGCGCATGATGGGCTGGTGCTGGAAGATGTGCCTCTGGCCCGCATTGCCGACGTGGTGGGCAGCCCGACCTGGGTCTATTCCGCTGGCACGCTCCGCCGCCGTGCCCGCGCGCTGCGCGCTGCCCTGGCCGATGCCGGGCTGACCGCCACGGTACATTTCGCCACCAAGGCCAATGATAATCTTTCGGTGCTGGCGCTGCTGGGGCGTGAGGGCCTCGGTGCCGATGTGGTGAGTGAGGGCGAATTGCGCGGCGCACGGGCGGCGGGCATTCCCGCCAGCGCCATTGTCTTTTCTGGCGTCGGCAAATCCGAACGCGAAATTCGCCTGGCGCTCGCGGAAGGCATTATGCAAATCAATGCCGAAAGTATTGAAGAAATTGATATGATTTCCGCAATCGCCGCCGGCATGGGGCGCACGGCGCCGGTGGCCATTCGCGTCAATCCGGATGTGGATGCAAAGACCCACGCAAAGATCACCACGGGCCTCAGCGAAAACAAATTCGGTGTGGCTTATGATGATGCGCTGACGCTTTACGCGCGCATGGCAAAGCTGCCCGGCATTCGCCCGATTGGCATCGCAACCCATATCGGCAGTCAGATCACGATCGGCATGGGTGCCTATCGCGCGGCGTATGCGCGCTTGGCAGAATTGGTGCGCGCCATTCGCGCGCAGGGCTTGCCGATTGAACGCATTGATTGTGGCGGTGGGCTTGGCATTGCCTATCGCGATGAAATTGCGCCCGCGCCCGCCGCTTTGGCTGGGGCAATCAAGGCAGAGCTTGGTGCGCTGGGCCTGCCGGTCATGCTGGAACCGGGGCGCTGGATTGCCGGGCCGGCGGGGGTATTGCTGTCTCGTGTCATTCTGCAAAAGCAGGGCGCGGCACGGCGCTTTGTGGTGCTGGATGCGGCGATGAATGATCTGCTGCGCCCGGCCATGTATGATTCCTGGCATGGTATTCTGCCGGTCTCGCCCGCTGCTTTGGTCGCGCCTCTCGCGCCTGCCGATGTGGTTGGTCCAGTTTGCGAAAGCAGCGATTGCTTTACGCGCGACCGCGCCTTGCCGGATTTGCCGCCGGGCGCCTTGGTCGCGCTGCTGGATGCGGGCGCTTACGGCGCCACCATGTCTTCCACCTATAACGCGCGCCCCTTGGCGGCCGAGGTTTTGGTGGATGGCGCGCGCTTCGCCGTGGTGCGGGACCGCCAATCCTATGAGGCTTTGCATGCCGGCCAGCGTGTGCCGGAATGGCTGATGGAATGAGCCAAACGCCGGGGAAAGCGCCGCCTGAAAGCCAGGGGCTTGCGGCCCTGGGCTTGAAGCTCGGCCTTTCTCGTTTGGCGTTGTGGTGGGAAGGTGCCTGGCGGGCGCTTTGGCCGCCGCTTGGCGTGATTGGCGCCTTTCTGGCTTTGGCCTTTACCGGGCTGCTGCCGACACTACCGCCCGCGCTGCATCTGCTGACTCTGATCGGCTTTGCGGCGGCACTTGGCTGTTGCGGCTATCGCGCCGCATCAGGGCTGCGCGCCCCGGCAGCGGATGCCGCGGCGCGGCGGTTGGAACGTGATTCTGGCCTGGCGCATCGCCCGCTCGCTGTGCTGGCGGATCGCCCCGCCGGCGATGACCCCATCACGCAGGCGTTGTGGCAGGCGCATCGGGACCGCGCGGCGGCAAAACTTGGGCAGTTGCGCGTGGCGCGGCCTTCCCCCGGCTTGGCAGCGCGTGACCCGCGCGCCTTCCGCGCAGCCGTGCTGGTCGCGCTGGTGGCTGGGCTTGGCATGGCCGGGCTGGAAGCGCCGGAACGCTTGCTCGCTGCCCTGGTGCCTCCCTTTGCCGAACCGGGTGCCGCGCCAACGGCCTTGGCGGCGCGGTTTGAAGCCTGGGTCACGCCGCCCGCCTATACCGGCGCACCGCCGCAATTCCTGAAGGCTGAAGGTGGCGCCGTGGCAGTGCCTGCGGGTAGCCGGCTGCATATGGTATTGTCCATCAGCGCCAGCCCGCCGGAATTGCGCCTGGGCAGCGCTGCCCATGCCTTTGCGCGCATGGATGCCCAAAGCCATGCGCTGGAACTGCCTTTGACCGAAGGCGGCGCCTTGGTGCTGAGGCGCGATGGGCGCGATGTGGCGCAATGGGCGCTGACACTGACGCCGGATGCGCCGCCATTGGTGGCTTGGGACCCCGCGCCTGCCCGCGCCGGGCGTGGTTTGGGTTTACGCCTGCCCTGGAAGGCTGAGGATGATTGGGGCTTGGCGGCACTGCGCCTGGAATTGCGCCTGAAACAAAGGCCATCTGCCCCGCCGGTGACGCAGGATATCCCCTTGCCGGGCGGCGCGCCGAGCCAGGCGCAGGGCGCGGCGCAGCATGATTTTTCGGCGCATCCTTGGGCCGGGCTGGAAGTTGAAGCGCGGCTTTTCGCGCGTGATGGCGCGGAACAGGAAGGCAAATCTAAAGGCGCGTTTCTGGTGCTGCCGGAACGGCGCTTTTCACACCCTGTCGCGCAGCAATTGATCGCACTCCGGCGCGCGCTGTCGCTTGACCCCGGGGCGCGCGACCCCGCGCGGCGCGAATTGGACCGCATCAGCAATGCGCCTGAAGCCTTCGAACATGACCCGGGCATGTTCCTGACGCTGCGTTCTGCCCGGCATCGGCTGACGCGCGATAAGCGTGATGAAGCCGTGCCGGAAGTTCAGCAGATTTTATGGGATGTGGCGGTGGCTTTGGAAGAAGGCCGCACGGACCGCACCGCGCGCGCCTTGAACCAGGCGCGTGAGGCCTTGCGTGAGGCTTTGGAAGAAGCCCGCCGAGAAGGTGCTGAACGCAGCCCTGAGGAGCGTGCCGAGTTGCAGCGCCGCATTCAGGAATTGCGCGAAGCCATTCGCCGCCATCTGGAAGCGCTCGCTGAACGCATGCAGCGCGAAAACAACGAAGCGCTGTCCTATGATCCGCAGCAGCGTGTGTTTGATCGCCGCGAATTGGAACGCCGCACCCGCCGCCTGGAAGAAGCCGCACGCGATGGCCGGCAGGAAGATGCCGAACGCGAAATGGCCGAGCTTGAGGAAATGCTGCAAGCCCTGGAAGAAGGCCGCACCAGCCGGGCTGAGGATCGCCAGCGCCAACAGCGCCAACGCGGCCAGCAGCAAATGGGCGCGCTGCAGGACATGGTGCGCCGAGAAGCCGAAATGCTGGACCGCGCGCATCGCCGCAGCGGCGAACAGGACATCAGCCGTGGCGATACGCGCCGCCCGCCACCGCCGCGCCCGCAAACCCCCGAAGCGCGCGACGAAGCGGCACGTGATGCGCGCACGCAACGCGCTTTGCGCCGCGCACTTGGTGAATTGATGCAGCAGTTCGGCGAATTGACCGGCGATGTACCAGCCCCCTTGGGCGAGGCTGATCGCGCCATGCGCGACGCGGCGGAGGCTTTAGCCGAAGGGCGAGACCCGCGCGGCGCGCAGCAGCAGGCCATTCGCGCTTTGACCGAAGGCGGACGGCAAATGTCGCAACGCATGCAGCGCCAATTCGGCCCACCGCAACCCGGCGAAGGGGAAGGCGAAGGTGAGGGCGAAGAAATGGCCGGCGGCCAACAGGGCGGTGAGGGGCAGGACCAGCAAAACCAGCTCGGCCAAGGCCGCGATCCGTTGGGGCGGGACCGCCGCGAAACCGGTGGGTCAGCGCAGGATAATGCCGGCGATACGCTGGTGCCAGGCGAAGCGGAACGCCTGCGGTCCCATCAATTGCAACAGGAACTCCGCCGTCGCGGCGCAGAACGCGAACGCGCGCCGGTGGAGTTGGATTATATTGATCGGCTGCTCAGGCGGTTTTGAAGGCAGCAGGGTTTATTCAAATACCCGCGCCCAATCATCTTGCATTGACGCCACCTGCCAGCCCCGCGCGGGCGCTTCATCCAAAGCGCGCGCGAGGCGCCCGATATGACTTTCCCGATCATAGGCAAATTCGCGCGCCGCATCGTCATGACGAATGATCATGCCGAAGCGCTGCCCCGCACCTTCCGTGGTGTAGCGCAGCATCTCAAAATCGCCATCCGAATTGCCAAAGGCCGCAATCGGGCGCCGGCCAATATGGCGCGCAATGCCAATCGGCTTGCCCGGGCCATCATCAATGAAATCCACGCGCGGTTCGCGCAGCAACATCAGTCGCCCGGCATCTTCCGTCACCTTCAGCGCAAAGCTTGAACCGACAACATGCTGCGGCGGAATGCCGTAGGTGTCTTCAGAAAAGGCGCGCACGAATTCAACGCCACCGCCCGAGACGATGAAATTCGTGAAGCCCGATGCGCGCAGAAAGCTCAGCACTTCCAGCATGGGCTGATAGACCAGCGCAGTATAGGGCAGGTTCCATTTCGGGTGCCGCGCCACTCTGAGCCAATCTGCAGCGATGCGCTGAAAATCCTCGGGCGTATTGCCAGCCATGGCAGCGCCCGCAAGACGCATCAATCCTTCATTGCCTCCCGCCATGGCGCCGTGCAGATCGCCCGCAATGGCCGCGCGAAAAACCGCATCCTGCTGCCAGGTTGGGTTTTGTGGCGCCAAGCTGCGGATACGATCCAGGATGAAGATAAGCTGCGGATAGGCCGGCTGTTCCACCCATAGCGTGCCGTTGTCAACGCCGGTTGAAATCTGACCCACTTTCCCGGCTTGGTGCCGGTTGAAACCTGACCCACCCATTACCCTGGGATGGGGCTAGCCCCATCCCAGGGTATCTTCCCTCATCCTCCATGCCTTTTGTCCATGACGCCTGCGCGTCGTTTATCCTTCAGCCGGTAACTCTCGCCGCTGATCTGAACCACGGTCGCATGGTGCAGCAGGCGGTCCAGCATGGCGGCTGTCAGCACCGGCTCCCCCGCAAAGGCCTGGTCCCAGCTGCCGAAAGTAAGGTTCGAGGTGAGGATCATGGCGCCACGCTCATAGCGCTTGCTCACTACCTGAAAGAATAGATTGGCCTGTTCTCGGCCCATCGGCAGATAGCCGATCTCGTCAATGATCAGCAGTCGGTAGGTATTCACCGCCCGGTGTAACACTTCCTTCAAGCGGCCCTGGCGCTGTGCTGTCTCCAACAGCAACACAAGGTCCGCCGCAGTGGTAAAGCGAACCTTCCAACCGCGTTGTGTCGCCAGATAGCCAAGCGCAATGGCCAGAAGCGTCTTGCCCACGCCCGATGGCCCGAGCATGACGACATTCTCCGCCCGCTCAACAAAGGCCAGGCTGGCCAATTCCGTGATTTGCTGACGCGGGGCGCCGGAGGCAAAGCCGAAATCATAGCCATCCAGCGTCTTAATCGCCGGAAAGCCTGCCGTGCGGACAAACATCTCCCGCGCCCTTGCACGGCGCGTTTCCCTCTCACCCTTCAGCGTATCCTCAAGGAAGTCACTGAATGAGGCATCCCGTGCCGCTGCCGCCTGAGCAGTCGCAAGGTAAAGATCAGGCACCGCCGCCAAGTGCAATTCCGAACAGAGTTCGGCAATCCGCGCATGTTGCAGTTCGCTCATGGCGCAGCATCCAGGCTCAGCGCCGTCGGGAATAGCGTGTCGTATAATGCCAGCGGGTGCTGCAGCCCGACCAGCGGGCGCAGCAATGGCAAGGAAGCTGCTGCCATAGCCACTCTGGCCTGGCCGCCATAGGGTGGCGGGATCGGGCCAAGCTCGGGGCGTTCCAACTCCAGCCGATCCGCAGGTATCTCACCAGTGGTGGCGTGCCGCCTGGCATTCGCCACTTCCCGCAACCAACGCCCGGCGGCGAGGTTCGCCGCCGCCGCATCCACGACTAGGCCCTCGGCCGCCATACGGCTTGCCAAAGGCAGCCAGAAATTGCCGCGCAAATAGCGGATAAACCGCTCCACTTTGCCCTTGCTCTGCGCGGGATATGGGCGGCAGAGCCGAGGGCGAAAGCCGCAATGCCGCGCAAAATCTAGAAAGCCAGCATGAAAGCGGTGCTGCCCATGGCCATAGCGGTCACGTTCATGCACCATGGTGCGCGTATTGTCGTACAGCACTTCCCGCGGCACGCCGCCAAACGCCAAAAAAGCATGTTCATGGCAGGACAGCAGCGTCTCCAGCCGCTCATCGCCGACGAATTCAATATATGCCGCCCGGCTCCATCCCAGCGTTGCCACAAATACCGATAGCCGATCCGCGCCACGCCGGATCACCGCCCAGTCCACTTGCATCTGCTCGCCCGGCGCCGTCTCAAACCGCACCACAGGCGCCGCAACCACCAAAGGGCGCTGCCGCATCAGATGGGCCTTGAGGATGGTGTAGCCGCCAGTATAGCCGCGCTCTCGAAGTTCTCGCAGCAATACCTTCCCAGCAAGCCGGTCGGGCGCTGCCTCCGCAAGTCGCTTGGCGATGTAGTCATCAAACGCTGCTAGTTTGCCTGAACGCCGCGGCCGCGGGCGATAGCGATCCGCATCACTATCGCGCAGGTAGCGCCGCACCGTGTTGCGCGATACCCCAACTTCTCGCGCTATCGCGCGCAAACCTTTGCCTCGTTTGGCCAATAGACGGATCTCCAATGCCATTTCTCCCATAAGCATAAAGACCCCCATCCACATGACAGGGGCAACATAAGCCTGGGTCAGATTTCAAACGGCACATGGGTCAGTTTTACTCCGGCGCTAACACCGTCATTATCAAACACTGCAACGCGTTCGGCAGGCGGGACATGATCCGCGCTGCCTTCGCGGGTGACGGCGGCGACAAATTCAAGCAAAGCGCGCTTGCGCGGACCTTCGCGCCAGGAAGGCAAAGGGTCCGCACCTTGCGCCTGTGCGGCGACCGGCAGCGCCAAAAGCAGCGCTGCCAGAGAGCGTCTTTCAATCACGCTGCTTGGCTTAATTCGCCGAACCGCGGCGGAGGCGCTCCATCGCATCGCCCAGGCTGAAACTGCCTGGCCGTTGACGCGGCGGGAAATCCTTGAAGCTTTCCAGGAAGCGTCCGACATAAGCCTACGCCGGCACCAAGGCAAAAGCACGCTTCACCCGCCAGCGATTATAATTCATCGATTCCGTCGCACGCTCAAACGGATCGGCGCGCAGATTGAACAACATGGGCAAGCGGAGAGGTGTAAAATTTCTCTCCCACACTTCAAGCCCGTGATGTTCCTGGATCATGAAATGCAGCTTCCAATGATCGTAGCGGAGTGCGGCCAAATCACCATCATCGGTGAAGTAGAACATCTCCCGCCGCGCGCCGGGACCGGTGCCGGTCAGCAATGGCAATTGGTTATAGCCATCCAGATGCACCTTGTAGCTGCGCCGCCCTGCCTGATGGCCGGCCAGTAGTTTTTCCTTGATTTGCGGCTCACCAGCTGCTGCCAGCAAGGTCGGCAACCAATCCTGATGAGAGAAAATATCGTTCAACACCTGCCCGGGCTGAATGCGGCTGGGCCAACGGATCATGCTGGGCACGCGAAAGCCACCTTCCCAGGCGGTCGCTTTCTCGCCACGGAAAGGCGTGGCGCCGCCATCGGGCCAGGTCATTACTTCCGCGCCATTATCGGTGCTGTAGATCACGATGGTGTTTTGTGTAATGCCGAGATCATCCAGCTTCTTCAGCAATTGCCCGACATGACCATCATGTTCCACCATGCCATCAGGATAAACGCCAAGCCCGGTCTTGCCTTGGCTTTCCGCTTTCAACCGCGTCCAGATATGCATGCGCGTTGAATTGAACCAAGTGAAGAAGGGCTTGCCCGCGCGGTGCTGGCGATCAATGAAATCCAGTGACGCGGCGAGGAACTCCTCATCCACCGTTTCCATGCGCTTCATGGTCAGCGGCCCGGTATTTTCGATCCGCTGCGACCCATCCGCATTGGCCCAAGTCTTCAATACGCCGCGCGGCGCGAAGCGTTCACGGAAGCGCGGATCGCGCGGGTAGTCAGGGTTTTCCGGCTCATCTTCCGCGTTGAGGTGATAGAGCGAGCCGAAAAACTCATCAAAGCCATGCATGGTTGGCAAATGCTCATCACGATCGCCCAGATGGTTCTTGCCAAATTAGCCGGTGGCGTAGCCCATCGCCTTCAGCAGCACGGCGATGGTCGGGTCTTCCGCGCGCATGCCTTCCGGCGCACCAGGCAGGCCCACCTTGGAAAGGCCTGTGCGCAATGGGCTCTGCCCGGTAATGAAGGCGGAACGCCCGGCGGTGCAGGAATTTTCGCCATAGGCATCGGTGAAGATCGCACCTTCACGCGCGATGCGGTCAATATTGGGCGTGCGATAACCCATCATGCCCATGTTGTAGGCCGAGACATTGGACCAGCCGATATCATCGCCAAAAATTACCAGGATGTTTGGCTTGCCTTGCGGTGCGACGGGGCGCGCGGTTGTCGCTTGTTGCTGCGCTTGCGCCATCTGCACACCGCCCAGCGTACCGGCGGCAAGCCCTGCGGCACCACCCAGCAGCATGTCACGACGTGATGGGCGTTGATTGTCCTTGCTCATGTGATCTGTTTTCCTCTTGGTTGGATTATTGGCGGCGGATGCAGCGAAAGCCGATATGGCTCATGCCTGTATCCACCATTTGGGCGTGACGTGCGGCGGGCCGGTAGCGTCGGCAATAGGAGGGTGCGCAAAGGAAGGAACCGCCCTTCACGACCTTGCGCGGAATGCGGATGGCGGGCTGCAAAGGATCAAAAGACCCTGTCATGTCTGCGCCGCGCGGGTTTTCGGCGACGCAACATGGGCTTTCAGGATCGGCGGCGTGTTTGGCGCTCCACCAATCCTGGGTCCATTCCCAGACATTGCCGCAAACCTCAAACAGGCCGTAGCCATTGGGCGGAAAGCTTTTGATCGGGCAGGTGCCGGCGAAGCCATCGGCTTCGAAATTGCGCCAAGGGAAGGGGCCTTGCCAGGTATTGGCCAGATGCACGTCACCTGGCGCCAATTCCTCGCCCCAGGCGAATTCCGCGCCATCAAGCCCGCCACGCGCGGCAAATTCCCATTCCGCTTCGGTCGGCAGCTCCTTGCCCGCCCAGGCGGCATAGGCGGCAGCGTCTTCAAACGCGACATGGACCACCGGGTGATCTTCCCGGCCTGCGATGTCACTGCCCGGGCCTTCCGGGGCGCGCCAATGGGCGCCCTTGGTCCAATGCTACCAATGGCGAATGTCGCGCGTATCCACCGGGCCATCTGTCATGCGAAACACCAGCGCGCCAGGGGCCAGCATTCCCGGTGGCGCACCGGGATAAAGCGTGGGGTCAAGCGGTCGCTCGGCTACCGTCTTGTAGCCCGTGGCAGCGAAAAAACGGGCAAAGTCCTGATTGGTCATCGCCGTCTGGTCCATCCAGAAACCCGCCACTTTCACGCTATGGCAGGGCCTTTCTTCGGGATAATGCCGATCTGAACCCATCAGGAAGGTGCCGCCTGGAATCCAAGCCATGGCCGCGCATTCCCCCGCCGGATCGGGCCTGTTTGGCCCTGCTTTCATGTAGCAACCACACCCGTAACCCAGCCAAACCCTTCATTAGATTGCCATCTTTGCAACAAAATCGTGCAATACTTTTTTGTTAATTAATAATTATTCCGGAAGTATATGATTGAGGTTCGCGAATTAAGGCTGGTCAAGGCCATTTACGAGCACGGCAGCTTGGTGCGTGCCGCGCGTATTCTTGGCATTGCCCAGCCCGCGCTGACCCGGGCGCTGGCGCGGTTGGAGGCACGGCTGCGTGGCAAGCTCTTTGAACGCAGCCGTCGTGGCGTGATCGCGACCGATCTGGGCCGCGCCATCATCGCCGAGGGTGCTGCGATTCTGGAAAGCCTGGAAAGGCTGGACCGGCATTTAGCCGAGGCGCGCGGCACCCAGACCCATGATTTGGATGTGATCGCCGGCGCCTATATGGCGGAAACACTCTGCCTGACCGCGGCGGCGCGCATGCTGGCGGCCTTCCCGACCACGCGGGTGCGGTTGGTCTCTGCGAATTGGACCGAGGTGCCGGCGGCGATCCTGGATCGGGAAGCACCGATCGGCATGATGGATATCCGCGGCTTTGTCGCAGACCGTGGCCTTTCGGTGGAAAAACTGCGCCCCCAACCGGGGATATTCGTCGCGCGCGCCGGGCATCCCTTGGCAAGCCGGGCGAGCGTGAGCCTGGCCGATATCATGGCCTATCCCTTGGCCTTTATTGGCCGCGCACCGCGCGAAGTGCAGGCACCGCATATCGCCGCGCGGGAAGAAGCGCGCCGCCTGGGTCAACTGCATCCTGCCTTTCCCGCGCTGGTGCATGAAAGCCCGACCGTGATGTTGAAACTATTGCCGCAATGCGATGCGGTGGCGGCGGTCAGTGTGACCATGGCGATGGACGCACTCCGCCACGGGGATATCGTGGCCCTGCCCTGGCAGCGCGCGCCTTGGGCTTCAATGCATCCCGGCATCATTACGCTACGCAACCGCGCGCTTGGCGCCGCCGAGCATGGGTTTTTGGATTTGATCCGCGCAGCGGATCAGCAGGCGGCGGAAGAGGCGCTGGCCTGGTGCGAAGCGCAGGGTGTGGCGAGCGGGTGTGGGTGAGGGGGGCAGCGCCCCCGTCACAACCTCAATTATCCAAGAAAGACCTCAGCTTCCGGCTGCGGCTTGGGTGTTTCAGCTTACGCAGCGCCTTGGCTTCAATCTGGCGGATGCGTTCGCGGGTCACGTTGAATTGCTGGCCCACTTCTTCCAGCGTGTGATCCGTATTCATGCCGATGCCAAAGCGCATGCGCAGCACGCGTTCTTCGCGGGGCGTCAGGCTTGCCAGCACGCGCGTGGTCTGTTCGCGGAGATTGGATTGGATCGCGGCATCAATCGGGATGATCGCGTTCTTGTCTTCAATGAAATCGCCAAGATGGCTGTCTTCCTCATCCCCGATCGGGGTTTCAAGGCTGATCGGTTCCTTCGCGATCTTCAGCACCTTGCGCACCTTCTCAAGCGGCATGCCAAGCTTTTCGGCCAGTTCTTCCGGCTGAGGTTCGCGGCCGATTTCATGCAGCATCTGGCGTGATGTGCGCACCAGCTTGTTGATGGTTTCAATCATATGCACCGGAATGCGGATGGTGCGCGCCTGATCGGCGATGGAACGCGTGATCGCCTGGCGGATCCACCATGTGGCATAGGTGCTGAACTTGTAGCCGCGGCGATATTCGAACTTATCCACCGCCTTCATCAGGCCGATATTGCCTTCCTGAATCAGGTCAAGGAATTGCAGGCCGCGATTGGTGTATTTTTTGGCGATGGAGATAACAAGGCGCAGATTCGCCTCGATCATTTCCTTCTTCGCCTGGGTCATGTCTCGTTCGCCACGCGAAACGGTCGAATAAACGCGCTTGAATTCCGCCACCGGCAGCCCGGTTTCATTGGCCGCTTCGCTGATGCGCGCGCGGATTTGATCAACTTCGGTGCCATGCTTGGCGACAAAGGCTTTCCAGCCCTTGCCGGGCAGCGCGCCCACGCGTTCCAGCCAGGCAGGGTCCATTTCGCTGCCGCGCCACTGAGTCAGGAATTCATCGCGCTTGACCTTCTGGCTATCGGCCAGGCGCAGAACCTGGCCTTCCATCACGGTCATGCGGCGGTTCAGCGTTTTCAGCTGATCCACCAGTTCTTCGATCCGGTTGTTGTGCAATTGTACCTTTTCAACCAGCGTTATCAATTCCTGGCGGAGCTTTTCGTAGTTCTTCTCCCCGCGCGTGGCCAATTCCTCGCCCGAGGTGAAGGCTTCCATGCGCTTGGAACTGAGCTTGGAAAGCTTGGCGTAAATACCTTCAATTTGTTCAAAAGTAGCCAATACTTCCGGCTTCAATTTTTCTTCAAGTGCTGAAAGCGAAAGGCCCATGCCTTCCCCTTCCTCACCTTCTTCAAATTCCTCAACGGCGGCAGCCGCGACAGCTTCCGGGTTGCCGGCGGATTGGGTGGCTTCCAGGTCAATGATATCGCGCAGCAACATGCGTGGCGGTGTTTGGCGCACCGCTTCATGCCAGCGCAGGATCGCCTTGAAGGTCAGCGGGCTTTCGCACAAGCCGCCAATCATCATGTCGCGCCCGGCCTCAATGCGTTTGGCGATGGCGATTTCGCCTTCGCGGGACAGCAATTCGACACTGCCCATTTCACGCAAATACATGCGGACAGGATCATCGGTGCGCCCGACGCTTTCCTCATCCACATTGCCGCCGGCTTCTTCTTCTTCCTCGCCATCGGCGCGCGTGACGGGCTTTACCAGCGCGCCTTCGCCTTCTTCGGCTTCTTCCGCTTCAGATACCGTGATGCCGGCTTCGCTCAACATCGCCATGGTGTCTTCGATCATTTCCGAAGACACTTGTTCTGAAGGCAATACGGCGTTGATTTCGTCCACTGTCACATAGCCGCGTTCCTTGCCGCGGGCGATCAGCTTCTTTACCGCCGCCGATTGGATGTCGAGCATCATGCCTTCCACCTGTTCGTCGCGGGCTTCAACCGGTTCCGCCCCTGCCGCCGCTTTAGTCGCCATGCCGTGTCACTCCATTCAAGTGCAACAGGCACCCGGCGCCCCGGATGCCCGCGCAAAACCCCTCTACTATTATGGCGTTGCCGCCGCACCTTCGGCCATATCGGCCCCATCTTCCCCCCGACGCAAGGCGCCAAGGGCTTCGGTCAGGCGGATCAGCCTTTGCTGCGCCGCCGGGTCATTCGTGGCGGCGAAGGCTTCCAGCGCCGCTTTTTGGTCTTCAAGCAAAGCCGCCTCTCCGCGCAGCCGCAGGAAGAAATGCCAGAAGCCTTCCTCTACGTCCCGCGGCAGCGCATCGGGGTGCGCCGCTTGGGGCAGGGCCTCAGCGCCAAGCGCCCAGGCCGCAGCATCCGCCAACCCTTCAGTTGCGAGGTGGGATAGCAATGCCTCAGAGTCAAGGCGCTGAGAGTCCATAGGCCAGGACAGAATGGCACTTTGCAGGCTGCGTGCCGGGCCTTCGGGCAGGTCAAGCAGGCCGAAGGCTTCTTCGATCTGCGGCAGGAGCCAGGGGTGGCGGAGCAGAATGGCGATCAGGATGCGCGCCTGGGCGGTGCGGATGGCGGGTTCCACCAGGGCAGGGCGGGTCAGGCGCTGGGTGGGTGCGGCGCGGCCGGGCTGGCGGCGCGTGGCGGCAAAGAAGCGATCCAGCAAAGCCTGGCGATATTCCCCGGCCAAGGCGCGGTCCGTGATTGTGGCGGCGGCGGCGACCAGGCGGTTGCGCGCGGCGGCGCGCTGTTCGGGACTCGCCATGGCTTGGCCTTCCAAAAGCAGGCCATACAGCGCCTCGGACAAGGGGCGCGCGCCATCCAGCACAGCCTGGAAGGCAGCCTTGCCGCCCTTGGCGATCAGCGTGTCCGGGTCTTCCCCCGCCGGCAGGGAAGCGAGCTTCAGGCTGCGTTCGGCGCTGATCAGCGGCAGGGCGGCTTCCGCCACGCGGGCGGCGGCGCGGGCGCCGGCGGCGTCGCCATCGAAACAAAGCACCGGTTCGGGCGACAGGCGCCATAATTCCTGTAGCTGATCTTCCGTGAGCGCGGTGCCAAGCGGCGCCACCGCCCCGGTAAAGCCCGCCTGATGCAAAGCGATCACATCCATATAGCCTTCAACGGCTACCAGGGCAGCGCCGCGAAACACGCCTTCCCGCGCGCGGTCCAGGCCGTAAAGCGCGTAGCGTTTGCGAAAGAGCGGCGTTTCCGGACTGTTGATGTATTTCGGCTGGCCATCCCCCAGGATGCGCCCACCAAAAGCAATCACCCGCCCGCGCCGGTCACGGATCGGGAACATCACGCGGTTGAAGAAGAAATCGCGCGGTGCCTCATCGCCCTCGGGCGGCTTCAACAGGCCGGCTTCGATCAATTGCGACGTTTCGAACGCATCCTGCTTCAAATCCGCCTGCAAGGCACCGCGCCCGGCCCCCGCCCAGCCGAGGCCGAAGCCCTGGATGGTTTCCTCGGTCAGGCCACGGCGACGGAGATATTCAAGCGCTGGCCGCCCTTCAGGCAGGCGGAGGCGGCGCTGAAATGCCTCGGTTGCCGCTTCCATGACGGTATAGAGGTCCCGCGCCTGGCGGGCGCGTTCCGCATCGCGCGGGGCGAGTTTGGGGACATCCAAGCCCGCTTCGCCGGCCAGGCGTTCCACCGCTTCCATGAATTGCGCGCCTTCGGCCCGCATGACGAAGCTGACCGCATCCCCATGCGCGCCGCAGCCAAAGCAGTGGAAGTGATCGTCATAAACATAGAAGGAAGGCGTCTTTTCCCCATGAAAGGGGCAACAACCCTTCCAATTGCGCCCGGATTTGAGCAAGCGCGTCTTCCGCCCGATCAGACCGGGCAGGGGCGTGCGGGCGCGAAGCTCATCAAGGAAACCTGGGGGCAGGGCCATGGTGGGGGTCGAATACACCTTTTAAGGGCAAGTGGAGCGAGGTGAGGGCGCGAAAAAAACACCCCCTATAAATAGGGGAGTTGTTTTTGGGGGGGCTGGTTTGCGCCCCGGCACCAGGGCGGCTATCCCCAGCCACCGAATTTTGAAGGAACGCGACCATGACCCCCGCCGAACGCGCTGCCGTGCAGGCGCATCTGCGCAAGCTTTTCAGCAACCCCCGCATTCAGGTGACTGCGCCAGACCGCCCCAAGGGCAGTGTGGAGCTTAAAATCGGCAATGAATTCATCGGCACTGTCCACCGCGATGCGGAAGATGGCGATGTTTCCTATGCCGTGCAGATCGTGGTGCTGGCGGAAGATTTGCAGGATAACGACTGAAGCGGCCGCATGATGCTCATGCTTCCATTAGGGGGCATGAGCAGCCGCTGCCAATATCAGGAAGCCGGCAATTTCCGGATCATCACGATGGTGGAGCCAAGGGGAATCGAACCCCTGACCTCTTGAATGCCATTCAAGCGCTCTCCCAACTGAGCTATGGCCCCTTCGTGTGAGGCGCGGGTGTAGCGCCCAAGTGCGGTCTCGGCAAGGGGGCCCAGACCTATTCGCTTCATTTGGAAATTTTGGGCTAACCGCCATCCTTATTCGGGCGGCGGCGGAAGGCATCCAGGCTGACCACTTCGCCCGGTGGCGCGGGGGCGCTTGGCGCGGCAGGCGCTTCTGGCATGGCGGGTAGTCCCACGCTGCCATCTTCCATGCCGCTAGGGGTGAAGCGCAGGCCGAAGCGTATATGCGGGTCATGAAACATGGTGAGCGCGCCAAAGGGGACCACCAGCTTCGCCGGCACGCCACCAAAGCGCAGCGTCACGCCAAAGCGCCCCGCCGCGCGGTCCACAAACAACCCTTCGAATTGGTGCTGCAGGACAATGGTGATTTCCTGGGGATATTTTGCCTTGAGATGCCCTGGGATCGCGACCCCGGGGTGATCTGTCCGGTAGCTCAGAAAAAAATGATGCTCCCCTGGCAGGCCGTGTTCGGCGGCATGTTCCAAGGCGCGCCAGGCCACTTCGCGCATCGCGTCTTCGGTCCAGGCTTCATAGGGAAGCAGGCTTTCGGGCGGGGGGGATTTCTCGCTCATCGGGGGGTGTCTCTAGAACCCTTGGCGCACAAAGGAAAGAGTGGGGGGCTTCTGTTGCCCGGCGCCCCCCGAGCCGCGCTTACCTATTAGGCAGCGAGTGCGGCAGCCTCACGGCTGTTATCGTTCGCACTTAAGGTTTAGCCCGATAACGGCGGTACAATGCCGAGCAAAAGCGTCCCCTTTACCACGCGCGTCGAGCCTGTTTCGCCCCCATCTGCCGCTGATAAGGCGGGTGAGTGGTGGAGGCGCCGGGTACCGCCCCCGGGTCCGCAACGCTTATTCCGAGCCGTGTTTATCGCCATAGTCACCGAAGTGACAAAGTCTACATAGGCGTTCTGGTCTGAGATTTCGAGAGGGGTCTTTTGAGTGAAACTCCCCTGGTAAGCCTTCGGCTCCAACTTCTACATAAGTCAGCGCCCCGTATCACGCGTGTGAACCCCCCGCTTTACGAAGGCCTGCGGCTTTCTTGGTGGCCTTGGCGGCCGGTGCGAAATGTAAAAAGCGATCAAACAAAAAATTTACTGCACTTCAGGTGGAGGAATCCGAAAGGCAAACGCACGCAAATGAAAAACCCCGAGGCATCGCTGCCCCGGGGCTGATAGTCTGTCAGACGTGACGCGGGGAATTATTCTTCCCCGGTTATCTCCCGGCGGCGACGGATCGCCGCACCCAGGATATCGCCGAGCGAGGCGCCGGAATCGGCTGAGCCATATTCGCGCATGGCTTCGCGTTCCTCTTCCACTTCCTTGCCCTTGATGGTGAGCGTCAAGCGGCGCGCGGCGCGGTCCACCGCCGTGACCTTCGCATCGACCTTTTCGCCAATGGCGAATTTGTCGGGGCGTTGGTCGCCACGGTCGCGGGCCAATTCGGCGCGGCGGATGAAGCCGGTCAGCACATCATCAACCTTCACTTCAATGCCGTTCTGCTCAACCTTGGTGACGATGCAGGTGACAACATCACCCTTGCGCACGCGGTCCAGTACTTCGGCGGCCGGGTCGGCCTGAAGCTGCTTGATGCCAAGCGAGATGCGTTCCTTTTCCACATCCACATCCAGCACCTTCGCCTTGACCATCTGGCCCTTGCTGTAGTGCTGCATCGCCGCTTCGCCGGCTTCGTTCCAGGAAATGTCGGACATATGCACCATGCCGTCGATTTCCGCGCCAATGCCGATGAACAGGCCGAATTCGGTGATGTTGCGAATTTCGCCTTCGATGGTCGAACCCACCGGATGCGCTTCCACGAACAGCCCCCACGGATTGCCCTGCGCTTGCTTGAGGCCCAAGGAAATGCGGCGCTTCGGTTCATCCACATCCAGGATGATCACATCCACCTGTTCAGAGGTAGAAACGATCTTGCCAGGATGCGCGTTCTTCTTGGTCCAGGACATTTCGGACACATGGACCAGACCTTCAACACCGGCTTCCAGCTCCACAAAGGCGCCGTAATCGGTGATGTTGGTAACACGGCCAGAGAATTTCGCGCCGACCGGATACTTAAGCGCCACGCCGTCCCAAGGATCGGACATCAGCTGCTTCATGCCAAGGCTGATGCGCTGCGTGTCCTGGTTGAAGCGGATCACCTGCACCTTGACGGGCATACCAATGGTGAGTGCTTCGGATGGGTGGTTGATGCGCCGCCAGGCGATGTCGGTGACATGCAGCAGGCCATCCACGCCGCCAAGGTCCACGAAGGCGCCGTAATCGGTGATGTTCTTCACGACACCATCCAGGATCATGCCTTCCTTGAGGCCCTGGATCAGTTCGCTGCGCTGTTCGGCGCGGGTTTCTTCCAGGACGGCGCGGCGGGAGACAACGATATTGCCCCGCGCGCGATCCATTTTCAGGATCTGGAAGGGCTGCGCATTGCCCATCAGCGGCATCACATCACGCACCGGGCGGATATCCACCTGGGAGCCGGGCAGGAAGGCAACCGCCCCGCCAAGGTCCACGGTGAAGCCACCCTTCACGCGGCCGAAGATCACGCCATTGACGCGCACACCGGCCTGATGTGACTTTTCAAGCGTGGTCCAAACTTCTTCACGCCGCGCCTTTTCGCGCGACAGCACGATGGAGCCATCGCGGTCTTCATAGCGTTCAACGAAAAGCTCGATGACGTCGCCGGCCTTGACTTCGGGCTTCTGGCCCGGGGCGGCGAATTCCTTGAGCGGAACGCGGCCTTCGCTTTTCAGGCCGACATCAACAACGGCGAAATCGCCGTCAACGCGAATAACGCGGCCGGTCACGACCGAGCCGGCAAAACCCGTATCCGGGCCAAGCGTGGCATCGAGAAGTGCGGCAAAATCCTCCACGCCAGCATTGGCGAGGTTGGTGGCAGTAGCCATGCAGTTTATGTGTCCTGTAGAGGCCGCAAAGGCGACCATTGGGTCTGCGCCCTTCCGCCCGCAGGGGAAGTACGGCTTGGCCCCGGCGCAATGCGCTGGCCGGCCCAGATGTGGTGAGCGGGATACGGTCCGCCCTTTGCCGGCCCAAAACGGGCTACGCCGCAGCTTTCACCGCGTCGCGTTGCGGGTGATTAGGGCCTGACAGCTTGGGACGTCAAGCGAAATCAAGCTTTTCGTGGATCAAGGCGAGCACCGCGCTGAAGGCTTGGTCGGCATTCAGCGCGGTTGTGTCTATTTGGATGGCGTCCGGCGCGGGCCTCAAGGGCGCCACTGGGCGATTAGCATCTTGCGCGTCGCGGTCGCGGATTTCGGCTTCCACCTGCGCGGGGTCGGCGGCGACACCGCGGGCCGTCAGTTCCAAAAAACGCCGGCGGGCGCGTTCAGCGACACTCGCGGTGATGAACAGCTTCACCTGGGCTTCGGGGAAGACCACGGTGCCGATATCCCGCCCATCCAGTACAGCGCCTTGCGCGGCGCCGAAGCGTCGCTGAAAATCAAGCAAGGCCGCGCGCACGGCGGGGATGGCGGCGACCTTGCTGGCCGCCATATCGGCCAGGGAGCCACGCAAATCCCCGCGCGCGAGGTCTTCGGGGGTCAGCGCGCGGGCTTCTGCTTCGGCGATGCGCGCATCCTGCGGGTCTATGCCGCGATCCAAAACGCGCCGGCCAACGGCGCGATAGAGTAGGCCGGTATCGAGGTAAGGCAAGCCAAGCTCAGCCGCCAGGCGCCTGGCCAGCGTGCCCTTGCCGGCGGCGGCGGGGCCATCAACCGCGATGAGGGTACCGGCGGGCAGCCTCATGCGGCGCGGATCGCGTCCGACCCGGCCAGGCTGTTCATCAGCGCAGCGAAACCAGGGAAGGAGGTGTCAATGAAGCTCGCATCATCCACGGTGACGGGGTTTTGCGTGGCAAGGCCCATGACCAGGGCGGCCATGGCGATGCGGTGATCCATATGCGTGGTGACCATCCCGCCGCCGGCAGGTGGCGCGCCAGTGCCATGGACCAGCAGGTCATCGCCTTCAATCGTGACCTCGGCGCCATTGGCTTCCAGCAGCGCGGCGGTGGCGGCAAGCCGGTCGCTTTCCTTCACGCGCAATTCAGCAAGGCCACGCATGCGAGTAGTGCCGCGCGCAAAGGAAGCCGCTACCGCCAGGACAGGGTATTCATCAATCATCGAAGGCGCGCGGCCCGGCGGCACATCCACGGCCTTGAGTTCGGTGTATTCGCCGATGATATCGCCAACCGCCTCACCGCCCTCAATCCGGGCGTTTTCGATCTTGAGCGCGGCACCCATTTCGCGGAGCGTGGTGAAAAGCCCAGTGCGCAAGGGATTAAGCCCGATCTGCGTCAGGCTGATGCGTGACCCCGGCACCAGAAGTGCCGCGACCACCGGGAAGGAGGCCGAGGAAGGATCGCCCGGCACCTTGATGGGCGCGGCCCTCAATTCCGGCTGGCCATCCAGGCGCACCACGCGGCCTTCTTCAGTGTCTTCCACCGCCACCATGGCGCCGAAATGGCGCAGCATGTTTTCCGTATGATCGCGCGTCGGTTCCGGTTCCACCACGCGCGTGATGCCAGGCGCACAAAGCCCGGCCAGCAGGCAGGCGCTTTTCACCTGGGCCGAGGCGACCGGCAGGCGGTAATCCAAGGGCAGCGGGTCTGCCGCACCGCGCACGGCGAGTGGCAGGCGCCCGCCCTCCCGCGTCCAGAATTGCGCACCGGTTGCTGAGAGCGGGTCGGTGACGCGCTTCATGGGCCGGCGGCGGAGTGACGCATCGCCGGTCATCACCGCGAACAAGGGGTGGCCGGACAGCAGGCCAAGCAACAGGCGGGCTGCGGTGCCGGAATTGCCCATATCCAGCACATCGGCGGGTTCGGTCAGGGCGCCGACACCGCGGCCAGAAACACGCCATTGGCCGGGGCCGAGTTTCTCAACCTCGGCACCCAGCGCGCGCATGGCGGCGGCGGTGCGGAGCACATCCTCACCTTCCAAAAGCCCGGTGATATCGGTGGTGCCAACCGCGAGCGCGCCGAACATCAGCGCGCGGTGGCTGATGGATTTGTCGCCGGCCACCCCGGCGCTGCCGGAAAGCGGGGCAGAGGGTTTACTGGAACGGAAGGGGCGGGGCGGGGCGCTGGACATGGGCGCGGTTTGACATGGCAGGGCAGGGCGTGGCAATGCGCGCGTCCCTGTTTTTTACGGGATCGGTCTGGTCATGCCGGGGCGGTTCCATTGCAAAACCGCGCCCAGCGGAATTCAAGAGGCGTTTGCATGGCGAAGTCAGAACTCGGCCTGAAGCGGACTTGCGTCGCTTGTGGCGCGAAATTTTATGATTTGTTGCGCGCCCCGGCGGTCTGCCCGAAATGCGCCACAGAACAGCCGGCGGAACAGCCGCGCCTGCGCCGCCCTGGGGCGAACCCGCTGGATGAACGGCTGAAGAAGGCGCCCGGCACGGCGGAGGCCGAGACCGATGATATCGAAGTGGCTGACATCGAAGGCGATGAGGCGATTGAAGATGCCGAAGAGCTGGAAGATGACGCCGAAGATATCGGCGAGGATATCGAAGTCGGCACTGATCGCGACGAAGAACAGTAAGATTGCCGGGGCGGTTTTAGCTGCCCCGTTTTTGACGCTGGTGCACGCGCCAATCGCCTGAGGCGATGATCGGCGCGGCGCCCAAGCTTTCCAGTGGAATTACATAGGCCCAGGCGCGGCGGCGCTGCCCGGCCTGATCCGTCACGGTCATGATGGTGCGGCGATACATGCCGGAAGGGCTGCCATCGGGCGCAGCATCTTCGATCTCATCCAGGATGGGCAAGGCTTTGGCGATATCCTGAAAGGTCAGGATTTCGCCCTGGATGGGTGATGGATCACCCAAGGTTAGCGCTGGGTAATCGCCAAGATCAAATAGCGTGCCGGTAGCTTGTGCCGGCGTGATGGCGGTGATGCCAGCCTTGGCCGCTGGGGCGTGCCAGAAGCCGCCTTGCATGAGCGTGCCATAGACAAAGACATCGGGCAGGAGGTGGCAGCCTTCCTCATCCCGCGCGGCGGCTTCGACAGGCTGCGGGTGCAGGCCATGGGCGGCGAAGCCTCGGCGCACTGCGGCCAGATATATGGCGGGCGGGGCGACAAAACCTTGTTGGCGTTCGGGCGTGACCTGATAGGCGATGGCTTCAAGCGCCGCGCCATCGGGCAGGATGATGTGGCGCGTGCGGCGCTGATAGGCGCGTGGCGCGCCTTCCTTCTGATCAAGCGCTTGCCAGCCGGCAGCAGAGACTTCCAGCACCACGCCTTCAATGAAACCGCCGAGACGGCTTTGGAAATTCAGCGCGCCGCCGCCGCGGCTTTGGCTGAAAAAATCAAAGGTGAGGCGCGCATCGGGCAGAATGCCGGTGCTGATTGGGCGGATCGCTGCCGGGTCATGGCCAGTGCGCGCGCACCAATCGCGCCAATCTTGTGTATCGGTGTTGGAGCCATAGGCGAAGCTGTAGCGGGGGGACATGGGGCAAGGCTTATACATGTTTGAGATCAGCGTCTTTATCGCACGCCGAAGGCGGGCGCGAGCCCGAATAGGCGACGCCGCTTATGCGGCGAAGCCAAGCGCGCGGCGGCGCGCGCCGGCGCTGAGCATTTTCAAGCCAAGCGAAGTCGCTTGGCGCCTCGGAAAATGCGACCAAAAAATGCCCAAGGGCGGATCGGATACGATCCGCGGCACACAAATTAGCGCAGCGCCAAGACGGCGAGCATCAGGCTGCCCAACGCAATGCGATAATAGCCAAAGGGCGTGAAGCCGATGCGTCCGATCAAAGCCAGCACGGCGCGGACGGTAATGAAGGCAACGATGAAGGCCGCGATGAAGCCAACCGCGATCTGCCCGAAGGCGCTTGGGTCAATCTCGCTGCGTACCTTCCAAAGACTATAGAAGCTCGCGGCAAACATGGTGGGGATGGCGAGCATGAAGGAAAACTCGGCCGCGGTGCGGCGTTCTACGCCGATCAAAAGTGCTGTGATGATGGTCGCCCCTGAACGCGATGTGCCGGGGATCATCGCGAGCGCCTGGCCAAGCCCGACCAGCACGGCGGCAAGTGGGCCGATTTCCGGTACGCTATGGATGCTCGGCGCCGGGCGCAGTTTTTCGATGGCGATGATGGCAATGCCGCCAAGAATAAGCGCGATGGAGACAACCCAAGGGTTGAACAACAGCGTCGTGATGGTTTTGTGAAACAGAAAGCCGATAATCGCCGCCGGCAGGAAGGCGAGCATGAGGTTGATGACGTAATAGCGTTCCCGCCCTGGCCGCCACATGCCACGCAGCAGATCCACAATCAGCGCGCGATAAATCCAGCACACGGCAAGAATGGCGCCAAGCTGGATGGAGATTTCAAAAACCTTGCCGGGTGGGCCCTGAAAGCCGATCAATTCGCCGAGCAGGATCAAATGCCCGGTCGAGGAAATGGGCAGGAATTCAGTGAAACCTTCGACAATGCCCATGAGCAGGGCAGAGAACAGGGCGCTCAGGTCCATGCGCGTGATCCATGCGTGGCGCGGGCGGGGTGCCCGATTCGCCTTGGAGCATTTTCAAGCCAAGTGGAACACTTGGCGACTCGGAAAATGCGACCAGACACAGAATCAGCGCTTGTCCGGTGAACGCAGGTGAGGCGGACATGCGCTGACGAATGCTTGCGCCGGGGCGCGGCCAATGTCCACGCCTCGGCAAATTGAGTTCCGGAGTATTTTCAAGCCAAGTGAATCCACTTGGCGGCTCGGAAAATACGACCAGACAAAAACTCAGTAACGGTATTGCTCGGCCTTGAAGGGGCCTTGCGCATCCACGCCGATATAGCCGGCCTGCTGCGCGGTAAGCTGCGTCAGCGTCGCGCCCACCTTCGCCAGATGCAGCGCCGCCACCTTCTCATCCAAATGCTTGGGCAGGGTATAGACCTTGCGCTCGTATTTGGAGGTATTGGTCCAGAGTTCGATCTGCGCCAAGGTCTGATTGGTGAAGGAAGCCGACATCACGAAGGAAGGATGGCCCGTGGCATTGCCAAGGTTCACCAGGCGGCCTTCGGACAGCAGGATGATGCGCTTCTGGTCCGGGAATTCGATTTCGTCCACCTGCGGCTTCACATTGTCCCACTTCATGTTGCGCAGGCCAGCCACCTGAATTTCGGAATCGAAATGGCCGATATTGCAGACAATGGCGCGATGCTTCATGGCGCGCATGTGGTCCAGCGTGATCACATCCACATTGCCGGTCGCGGTCACGAAAATATCGGCCATTGGCGCGGCCTGTTCCATGGTGACGACCTGATAGCCTTCCATGGCGGCTTGCAGGGCGCAGATCGGGTCAACCTCGCTCACCATCACGCGGCAGCCGGCATTCCTCAGCGACGCGGCGGAACCCTTGCCCACATCACCAAAGCCGCAGACCATCGCGACCTTGCCGGCCATCATCACATCGGTGCCGCGACGGATCGCATCCACCAGGGATTCGCGGCAGCCATAGAGATTATCGAATTTCGACTTCGTGACGCTGTCATTCACATTGATGGCCGGGAAAAGCAGGCGCCCTTCCTTGGCCATGACGTAAAGCCGATGCACGCCCGTGGTGGTTTCTTCCGAAACGCCCTTGATGGCAGCGGCAAGCTTGGCGAACCAGCCGGGCTTGGTCTTGAGGCATTTCTTGATGAGGGCGAAGAAGACTTCCTCTTCCTCATTGGTGGCCTTGTCCAGGAAAGCGGTATCGCCCTGTTCGGCGCGCAGCCCGTAATGCACCAGCAGCGTCATGTCGCCGCCATCATCGAGCAGCACATTAGGCTCCCCGCCATCGGCCCATTCCAGGGTACGCTGCACATATTCCCAATATTCCGGGAGCGTTTCGCCCTTCACGGCGAAAACCGGCGTGCCGCTTTCGGCAATCGCCGCCGCCGCGTGGTCTTGCGTTGAGAAGATATTGCAGGAAGACCAGCGCACATCGGCGCCAAGATGCTTCAGGGTTTCGATCAGCACCGCGGTCTGGATGGTCATGTGCAGGCAGCCCGCGATGCGCGCACCCTTGAGCGGCTGGGCCG
>Ga0194133_10000892_pt1 | contig 56620 bp, 41 predicted proteins | sample TA2KigOf40mmetaG_FD_155448 | JGI IMG/M metagenome (GOLD analysis project Ga0194133, IMG submission 155448) | Freshwater microbial communities from Lake Tanganyika, Tanzania - TA2015055 Kigoma Offshore 40m | ecosystem: Environmental > Aquatic > Freshwater > Lake | place: Tanzania: Lake...
CCATTAGCCCCCTTTCTATTCAATGGAAATGTGCTTATTCAAAAACGATTTTCATTTCAACACGTCGGTTTTTCTGACGTCCTTCTGGTGTATCGTTGGTAGCGATTGGTTTGGTTTCACCAAAATACTTTGTGATTAAGCGTGCTTCATCAACTCCTTGGCTTACTAAGTAAGCCTTTACCGCTTCGGCACGTTTTTTCGAGAGTACCAAGTTGAGGTTATCATCACCAACGTTATCTGTGTGGCCTGCAATTTCGAGTTTCCAAGTAGTTTTCTTTTTAAGGACTTCTGCCAATTCATTTAGTGACGGCTTAGAACTCTCAAAGATAATGTCCTTGTTGGTTTCAAATTCTAGGTTATCAAATGCCGTTTTAAGGACTTCAATAACAGCTTGCTCTATGACAGGGCAACCTTTGTTGGTTTTAGGTCCAGGTGTATTCGGGCAGTCGTCGTCTTTGTCGAGCAAACCATCGTTGTCTGAATCTTTGTAAGGGCAGCCTTTGTTGGCTTTTGGCCCTGCTAAATTTGGACACTCGTCGTCTTTGTCGAGTAAGCCGTCGGCATCGGTATCTGGCCAAGGGCAGCCTTGGTTTTCTTTTGGACCAGCAACTGTAGGGCAATTGTCGACAAAATCGAAGAGTCCGTCTTTATCTTGGTCAGGGCAGCCCTGGTTTTCTATTGGACCTGCATTGTCTGGACAAGCATCCTCGGCGTCAGTAATGCCGTCTGCATCTTTATCTGGACAACCTTTTAGGGCTGCAACGCCGGCCACGGTTGGGCAAGCATCTTCGCTGTCGATAATTTTATCACCATCGGTATCTGGGCATCCTTTAAATTCTTTGAGGCCGGCCACAGTTGGGCAAGCATCTTCGCTATCGATGATTTTGTCGCCGTCGGTGTCTGGGCAGCCTTTAAATTCTTTGAGGCCAGCAACGTCCACACAAGCGTCTTCGGAGTCCGGAATACCATCGTTGTCAGTATCTGGACAACCCAAGAAGGCCCAAGTGCCAGGTACATTTTTACATTCGTCCATTTTATCGGAGACCTTGTCTTTGTCTTTGTCCTTGACTCTATGATACAAAATTGGCAAACGCAATCCGGCGTAGAAGTCAATACCACTGATTTGACCCTTGGCACGAATGATATTCATGTCGTTGAGTCCTAAGATTACAGGGCCAATACGGGTCGCTAAACCAGCGCGCCAGCCACTGTATTTGTTGTATGCAATCGGAACATAAAGCCCAAAGTAAGGACTGTCAAAACTTGGCGTAAAGGACAATTGTGTGGCAATATTTACTTTGGAATCTTTTTTCTTAGGAATCATATTAACCATTGCACTGGCATTCACATAAAAATAGCTCCAAAGATGGTAGTCGAGTTGCAGGTTCATGGCGGTAGGGGTGCGCATGCGGAAAGTTTGACCTGGATCTTGCAGCGAAACCCACTCGCCATTATTTGCTGCAGTAGACTCATTGATAAGGGAATCGATGATCATATCAAAAGCTTCGAGGTCAGTGGAGCTGTCAAAACGCTGTAAGTCAAAAAGTGAATTGGAATTCACTACAAAATTTCGGCTAAGTCCACCTTTAGTAAATTTCATACCGCCCATATCTAATACAGACAGACCTACACGCGCTTTGTATTTGTTTTCGTTGCGCATCCAGAGGTCGGTTTTGCCGTCCATGTCATATTTGAACTTGGCATAGTTTGGTCGCCATTCGTAAACCGCCCCGATATCTAAACCAAAACCAATAGAACCTGGTTTGAGGTAATTTTTTATGTTATTGCTATTGATAAGGCCGGCAACACCATCTGAAATAAAATCGCCCACTTCTTTTGAGTAGCCGTAATCAAATGTTCCGGCGAGATATTGCGAGGTATCTTCGTTGACAAGGTTGTAACTGAAATCCTGAGTGTGCACATATGCACTGGCAAAACCAAGAAGCACCTTTGGTGTTACGCCGACTTTGAGGAAGTGTTGTTTGTTGTCAATAACGACTTGGCTGTAATTGAATCCGATTTCGCTCCAGGTGAGGTGATCGACATTCACCAATTCTTCATTGAGCTGCATGTTCCAAAGTGCAGGATACTCCAAGCCTTCTTCCGAGAGGACCGCTAATTTGGGGTCCATGTTATCGACATTGGTGATCGAGCGTAAATTCGCGTAAATGCCCAACGAGCGTTTCTCTCCAATATGAAATGCGAGGTTGAAAAGGTCGAGTCTAAAATTGATATTGGCACCCAAGACACCCTCAGAATCTTTGTTGTAATTATGTACAATTAGTCGGTCTATGAAAGTAGATGAAGGGTAGGCCCAAGCATTGAGTAAAGCAGTGTCAGTAAAGGACTGCACCCACCATTTTCCACTACCACCTTGCTCAGCGCGCATGGCATCGGCATTGAACGAACCAAAATTTTGATAAGTAAACAAATTGACTGCAGGCAGAGCGAGGTCCATCTTGTATCGGCCATCGACAAATGAAGCCGGATTGACTAAATTACCCAACGCACCCGCATAGTTGCTTGTGCTAGTACCGAGATAGGCTTGTGAACGTGCTTGAAATAAGCTGAGCAGAAGCAGAAGGAGAGCGCCGTATTTTTTCATTGTCTGTTGTATTGAATTAAGTAGGTTCCTAAGTAGGTTGTTAGTGAGTAAGCATTGTTGCCAAAAGCACTCAGTTGAATTTCTTGTTGACCGTGTCTTTTTTGGGTATCTAGGTCTCGTCCTAGGTCGTCGAGAAGGTAGATTTGGTTGCCAATTGCGTCTAAAATTACTAAAATTTGACGCTGATCGTTAGTCATATATGTGCTAAATTGACTGATTTCAACCGCATTGAGTGTTTTCTCCCAAGCACGTCGACCATCCAATGTATAAGCATAGAGTGCGGTGTTGTTTTTGAAGAGTAAGATTTGGTTATTGCCCTGAAGATAAGACCCGATGCATTCAACGGCATTTGGTACGCCAAATTGTTTTTGACCGTTTGATGACACCAAAGTTGCTTTACTTTTGTCTACTTTAACTGCAAAAGCACCGTATTGATTGGCGACCAAAACGTAGGTGGAATCTACATTTTGCTTAAAAAAGCCGCGTCTTTTCGAAATATCTATCAAATGATATTGATTATCCGTTAAAATACTGACAAAAGGCTTTCCGGAAGTTTTGTAATAAAGCAGTTGTTTGGGTGTTTTCCCTACGTTGAACTGTTTGATGAGGCCACCATTTTCATTGTAAAGCAATACCGAATTGGCATCATTTACACATAAGAATTCTTTTTTGCCTTTGTTGTCGATGACTTGTATTTGAGTACCAGCTAAATGTGTAAGTCGGTAGACGAGTCTACCCGTTTTATCATAAAGTTGGGCTTCGTTTGCGAATTGAACGCAGATCAGTTGTGGAAAAGCTTTGATTTGGTAGAGGCATTTAATGTCTTGTTGAACTGGTTTATCCCATTTGCGCAATCCGTTGATGTAACCTACAAGCTTGTGATTCTCTGTGTAAGCAATTGCATTACCGCGTTGATCAAAAGTGGCGAAATGAAGCACGCGGTAACCAGGATTCATGACAAAATAGTCCCTGATTTTATCGCTTTCCTCGTTAATGGATGCACTTTGTTTGTAGTAATTGGTTTGCACTATTTGCCTTCCTAATAGTGTTATGGTTTGTTTTTGACTCGGATCAACCCATCGCGCACTCACTTTTCGCGGCATATTTGAAAAAATACGTTTGGTAAGACGCTCGTCTTGAGCAATTGTTTGACCTAAGTTAGCAGCTGCCAATGCCTGATCAAGCATAGCTTTGTCTGGACTAGCTAAACCAAATTGACCAAAAACAGCAACATGCCAAGTGGTTTTTTGTGGATCAATTAATTTACTAAAAAGTAATTTGTCGAAAGAGGCTGTTTCGGTGTTTAATTCTGCTTTATGGAAATATTCATTGAGTGTTTGGATAGGATTGGCATTCTCATTGAAATCGAAAATAACCAAGCTAGAGCTGTCTTTTTTCAGATGAACAAAACCACTACGCATGCACTTGAACCAGGGGCCATTGGCAAATTTCGGATCGAGCTGAACTGCATACGATTTGTCGTAAAAGTAGTAGGAGTTAAAAAAATCCGGAACGACCTCGCTAAATAGTGCTTGATCATCTTTTTTACTCAGTCTTGGATTGCTATTGTTGGTTTTGATATAGCGGTAATAACCTTCTTTTTTGCGATAGGTCTCGCTCAGCTTAATTTGATTTTGCTCCCAACTGAACCAAGCAAAACTTGCCTTTGCACTTAATTGAATTTTGTTTTCCTGGGTAATGGGTAGTTCACCTTCATACACAAGTAATTGATTGCCATTGAAAATGCCATGCAGTTTCCCAAAAGTAAATTTTTTCAGGCGTCCCATTTGAAAAGGGAATAAGCCATTTTCAAAAACCATTTTGACCTCATCTGCAGTCCAATTGGTTTTTTTCTCGATTAAAATTTTGGTGTATTTTGAACTAAAAAAGATGACACTTGGTTCGCTGAGTTGTTTACGAATCGAAAAGTAAAGACTTTGATTGAGTTCTGTGGTCACAATACGCTCATTATTCCAATCTAGGGAACTGGGGTCTTGGACAACGAAAACGGTTTTGTCTTGCGGCGTGAAATAATACCTGAAATCGGAGAGATTTTCATCGGACAGCACATCATAGGCACTGAATAAAATCCAGCCCAAGGAAAGCAATCCGATGCTCAAAAGTATAAGGCGTTGACGCATTTGCTTTTTTTTCAAAGTTAATTTCACTTTGTGCGCAAATAACGCCTCTTTTCAATTCTAATTAACAGGTCTTTGTGTACACAACGGTGCTGTCTTGTCAGTCAAAAAGCGCCAGCTGATTTTGCAGCGGTAAAAGTTGAAAGGTCATACGGTGAAATGGACTAGGACCAATAGCTGCAATAGCCGAGCGATGCGCTAAAGTGGGATAGCCTTGATTGCGGTCCCAGGCATATTCTGGATGAATGGCATGTAATTCGGTCATGAGTTGATCTCGTTCTGTTTTGGCCAAAATACTGGCAGCTGCAATGCTCGCAAACCGCGCATCGCCTTTAACCATGCATTCGTGTGGAATTTGATGGTAGGGTTTAAAACGGTTGCCATCGACTAAAATAAACTCAGGTTGAATCGACAATTGAGCAAGAGCTCTGTGCATAGCTAAAATACTTGCATTTAATATATTGATTTGGTCAATTTCATGATGGTCAACTATGCCGATGCCAAATGCACGTGCTTTATCTATGATTTCTATGCGCAGGGCAGCACGTTGTTTGGCGCTTAACTTTTTAGAATCATTGAGTGCTTTGATCGGTTCGTAGGGATCCAATATCACCGCAGCTGCCACAACAGGACCTGCCAGACAACCCCTTCCGGCTTCATCACAACCCGCCTCAGCTTCAAACGTATGTTGATACGGTAATATTAACGATTCCACTATGCCAAATTATTGAAATATTTTGTAGTTTTACCGAAACTAAATTCTCAACTATGAAAAAAGTAGCGCTCCTCGCATTAGCACTAGGCCTCAACTTATTGGTTTTTGGACAAAAAACACTCAATGCCAGTGTCAAAAACAAAACAGAGTTGCAAAGTGGCATTTCCACTGGTAACATCCGCTTAACCTTACCTGAAGAGGTTACCCAAGAGAATGTCACCATGTATGCCAAGTACTATGCCAACATGTTTACCGTTGATTTCGATGCCAAATCGCATGTAGCTACTTTTCACATGCTCACTAATGATGCCAACTCAAGACGCGTCATTTTACGTTTTTTAGGTGCCAATCAAATTGTAAATGTTCAAGTAGAAGACCGCGTCTATGACTTAGGAACATTCTTTGAAACCTATCTCCAATAATATTTTCAAGCATTCTAATGAAATTGTTTTTTATTGCAGTTGCCGCTGTTGCGTTCTCTTTAACGAGTTGTAAATCAACCAAAATAGCCTACAAACATTACGGGCCGGTAGCTGTAGACTCTACCCAAGCTGTTTCACTTGACGAAATGGTTAAAACATTTGCAGCGCAACCAAAAAAAGATATTTTTACATTTTATGCACCATTAACTGGTGTTTGTCAGAGCGCAGGGTGTTGGGTAAAGGTACAGCCAACTGGTGGTGAAGCCATCCGCGTTCGCTTCAAAGATCATTTTTTGATTCCACCTGTCACTGAAATCAATTCAGTGGCCTATTTTCATGGCCGTGCCTACTACGACACCATCTCTGTTGAACTTCAAAAACACTTCCTCGAAGATGCCAAAGCGCCTCAATCCGAAATCGATCAAATCACGCAACCCAAAATTGAGTTGAATTTTGAGTCTGATGGCGTCTGGGTTAAGAAGACTTCTTCAAAGTCAAAAAAGTAGGCAGTTTTATTTTCTGAAATCATACATACCGCTTGGTGTAAAACACAAATGCAGCGGGATATCGTCTTTATTGAGGTCGGTGATTTCTACGAATTCATCAAATAGGTGTATTCCGATAAAAATACAATCTGGCTTGCACTGCTTGAGCAGCCGGTCATAAAAACCTTTTCCATAACCAACACGTTGCCCTTCAGAGCTAAGTGCTAAGAGCGGGACAATTACGTAATCTAGCTTACTTGCAAGAATTGTTCGGCCATATTTTGGTTCTGGTATACCAAAGGAACTTACTTCCAATTGGCTTGGATGTTCGTAAAGGTAGAGTGAAAGACTATGATCTGAAAAGTTCGCTTTAGACAAAACGGGATGCCCACCTTTGAGCATAATGTCTTCTAAAAGCCCATATGTCGAGATTTCTTTTTGCTGTTCTATAGGTAAAAAAATACTAACGTATTTCGAACTAAAACTAATAGAGTTCAGAACAAGTGCTTGGACTTGTGCTGAAATTTTAGAAAGCGCATACGGGCTGAGTTGTGCACGCTTTTCTTTGTAAAGCTTGCGAATCTCGGCTTTTGTCATGTTTATAAACGAACGCCTAGTTCTGAAAGTTTGCGGTTGTCTACAACTTCAGCTTTTTTACGCAAACCACCCATAGCTTGACCTTCAACTTGGTTGGCTAAGGATTGTTTGAGTTGGTCTTTTTCGGCTTGGTAATTAGTGGCAGCAGGCGCTTGGGTGCTTGACTTAATTTGGATCACATAAACACCCGTTTCACCTTTCAAAGGAAGTGTGCGTTGCCCTTTTTTAAGTGCCCCAGAGAATAGATTTCCTATAATTGTAGGTTCATAACCAGCGTTGGAAATTTGAGGATTACCAAAGGTGATTTCTGCGTCTATAACTGGCGTATTGAAGCGCTTGGAGATAGCATCTAAAGATTTACCAGCCATTTGATTCATGAAACGTTTGGCTTTTTTCTCTTGAATGAGTTCGCGTTCCATTTGAGCGCGCACATTTTCAAATAGTGGTTCACCTTTAGGACGAATAGCGCTGATCATGGCGATGACATATTTTTCTTTGTCGCGAATAGGAGATAGTGTCATGGAGCCAACAGTTGCATCTTCAGCATAGGCCATTTCTAACAAGCGGTCACGAGCCATAGTAGTCGTAAAACCGTATACTTTCGGCGCGTTGTCTTCAATTTGAATGACGCGCGGTGCATAGTTGGCACGTGTTACGATGGTATCAAAAAGCGCTGCTTTTTTGAATGGATCGTCTTCTTTTGAGATCTTGCGGTCTAATTTTAGTAAGATACCGTTTACCTCGCTTTCCATGTTGGCAACGGTTTCATCAGATGGTTTAAATGTAAGGCTAATACTTGCTAGTAAAGGGAATTTGGAAGCAGCGCGGTCTAAAACTTCCATAATGTGGAATCCAAACTCTGATTTGACAATTCCAATTTTACCAATAGGTGCCGTTGCTGCATATGCTCCAAATTCTTTTACCATATCGCCTTCGAGGAAATCTTCAAAAACACCGCCTTTGTCTTTAGATCCTGGATCCTCAGAGAATTTCTTGGTTAATTCGTCCCAGTTTGTTTTGTTGACCATTTTTAAAATGCTGTCAGCTGTTTTCTTTTTGGCAGCCAGCGTTTTTTCATCCATTGAAGTATTGGTTGTAATAAGGATGTGACGCACTTTCAAACTTGATGGTGTAAAACCGATCACTTTGGAAAGCACCATTTTCTCTTTGGAAACGTAAGGACCAACTAATTGACCAAGTGCGGCCATCTTGAATATGGTATCGAGGCTCATTGGATAAGTTTGGTAGCGTTCCGCTTTGGGGTGACCTTCAGGAACTGCGGTAGCACGTTTGTCGCTAAAATAAACCGGTGTCTCACTGTTTTTGGCAATAAATGCAGAGTCATTGGTGGAGGCTGAAAAACCTTGACGCAAGGTATTCATCTTAGCAGTAAAAACAGTTGAATCGGCTTTCGATGGGCGGATATTGACATCGAACATTTTAATATCGCGACTTGGATTGCGCACAAGGTATTTTTTGTCGCTTTTGTATTCTTCAAAGTATGCTTGAAGTTCTTTATCGGTCACTTTAATATCGGCATCTGAAATTTCAGTGTAACGACGCACAACAAATGAAATCGTTTTCTTTTCGTTATTGGCTAGGTATTGGTCTTTGGCCTCGAGATCTGTTACAAAAACACCTTGTTTAAGTAAGCCGAAGTATTTTTCAGTTTTGCGGCGATCAGTGTGGTAAGCTTTGAATCCGTTCCATTGGTCGACAGCTTGTTTTTCTTTGGATTTTTTGAGATTATCGAGAGTTGCTTTTAGTTTGACACGGCCGTTTTCGATAGATTGAGGGGTTTGAATACCAGTTAAGGAATCAGTAAAGAATTGTGCGAGGTCTTGGATTACGCCAAAACCATCTTTGGCCATCCAATACGAATCGAGTTCGCGGTCTGTGACGCCAATGCCTAATTTTTCGTATTCTTTGCTCAAGATCGTGGAGTCAACCATAAAGTTCCAAGCTTTATCAGTAGAAGCTTCCATGTCGGCGTCGGTAAATTCTTTGCCGTTTTGCATCGCTTGGTTGCGCTCTTGTTCTTGAAATTTTGCACTCGCAATGCTGTAGCTTGCAGGATCAACTTTTTCACCAAAGACCAAGCCGATGCCGTATTCACCTTCACCAATACCAAAAAGACTTTGGTAGTCGTTGAGAATGAATGCCAACAAAGCAATGCCGATCATTGCAACGAGTAAACCAGATTTTGCGCGAATTTTACCAATTAATGCCATGTGTAATCAAATTTAAGACTGCGAATATATGAAGTTTTGAGCAGAGCCCCAAGTATTATTATACAAAAAAGGAGGTCTAGCGACCTCCTCCTTTTGTAGTATTATTTTCATTGGTTTTCTGAGGCTTAGGAGCTGCTTCTGTACCAGTTGGTTTGGGAGCAGCCGGTTTGGGAGCAGCCGGTTTCGGTGTAGTTGGTGCCGGTGTGGTGGTTGGTTTAGGCGTGGTTGGAGCTGGCGTAGGTTTTGGTGTTACCGGTTTCGGTGTAGTTGGAGCTGGCGTAGGTTTTGGTGTTACCGGTTTCGGTGTAGTTGGAGCTGGCGTAGGTTTTGGTGTTACCGGTTTTGGTGTAGTTGGAGCTGGGGTAGGTTTTGGTGTTACCGGTTTTGGTGTAGTTGGAGCCGGCGCAGGTTTTGGTGCCACTGGCGTATTGACTTTGTTTGGCGTTGAGAATTGATCTTGTTTACCTTCTTGTTGTTTGCTGCCATTTGGATTAGTTATGATGCCCTGACCACTTCCATCATAAGTAACAAGATATGTATCTGTTGTTGTTCCGCAATCATTTGTTACCGTTAAAACGAGTGTGTTAAGACCTGGTTCTAAACTCACCTCCGCAGTAATATTTCCAAGGTTATTACTAAAGCCGGTCAATTGCACTCCATTCATAAAGAAGGTGAGGGTCATATTGGCAGTGTAATTTACAATTTGTGCATTGTAAGTAAAAATGGATTGATTGGTGGTGTGCCCGCTCGGATCCATGTTATGAATAACTTGTGGAACGCTACACGGCTCGTAACGTACTTCGCGTTGTTCGATGTCGCTACCGCAGGTATTGGTCGCTGAAATTGATATGTTGTTGATACCTGCTTGAAGGGTCATAGGTACACTCAACTGATTGCCAATGAGCGTAGCTCCAAAAATGGTGTTTCCGTTGTTGAGGATTTCAATACCGCTTACTGATGCAATTTGCTGAACTGTGGCTGTTAGAATAATGGCCGGGTTACTCTGACCAAACAAACCTGCTGCAGGGCTGGTAATATCAATACTTGGCTGAACGCAAGGTGCCGTGTAGGTGTAAGTAATGGACTCTGACGATGACCCGCAATTGTTTTGGGCAGCAAGCGTGACCAAATTTGCTCCGTTTGCTAACTGAAGCGTTGCAGTGAGGGTGCCGTTTTGATAACCAAAAGGCTGAACTACATTATTGACTAACAAATTGATGTTTTGCGCAGTTGTGATACCGCTAATTTGTGCAGAAAACTGAAAAGTTGGATTTGTACTCGGGCCTGCTGCTTGACCAAATTGAATTTGTGGCGCAACACACGGCACATAATTGACAAGCAACGTTTGTGTTGTTCGGTCGCAGTCGTTTTTTCCTTGAATAACAATCGTATTTGGCCCCGGTTGTAAATTCAAAGACGTCGAGAAACTTTGATTTTGTAGAGAAAATGGCTGTCCAACCTGTCCGTTTAATGAGACCATGACTTGGCTTGGATTCAGGCCGATCAGTTGACCACTCAACGAAAGTGCAGATGTACTCACTGTAGATCCATTGATGTTTTGATTACTTAAATTGATTTGAGGAGTGATACATGGTGAATAGGTGATTGTCCAAACATACAAGTCAGTACCACAATTGTTACTTGTGCTAAGTGTAATCGTATTGTTGCCGTTGCTCAGCTGAATCGACGCATTCAAGGTACCATTTTGGTATGAAAAATTGAGTGCATTGCCATTTTGAAGTAAACTGATTTGATTTGCATTGGCAACATTAGTAATTTGTGCAGTTATGTTGATTGTTTGATCAGCACTTTGAAAGTTGGCTACAGGACTGGTACTGCTGATGACTGGCGCAGTACATGGTTGATAAGTAATATTCCAATTTTCGATATCGCTTCCACATGTATTCGTGGCCACCAAATTGATTTGATTGGCACCTTGTTGTAGATTAACTGCTGCCGTTAATTGGTTATTGCTGAAGCTAAAATTTTGTGTTTGCCCATTTACAGTCAATTGAACTTGATTGGCAAAAGTATTGGTTAAAGTTGCCGTGTAAACCACTGTTGCGTTCGTCGTGGTGGCACCATTCGGAATAGCGGTTGTAGTCGTGATTTGAGGTGCCTGGCACTGTGAATAATTAACCTGAATAGATTCTGAATCGTTTCCACAGGTATTAGCTGCTTGAATCAATATTGTATTTGTTCCTTGGGTAAGGGTAAGCGTACTTGCAACTTGATTGTTGTTAAAATTGAAAGGCACATTGATACCATTTAATTTGACCTGTATGGACTGGCTTGCCGTAATATTACTCACATTAGCCAACAAGTTCAAAGAAGCCAAATTAGTTGTGGTCCCCGATGCCGACGGGCTCAGCATAGTGATTTGCGGTGCAATGCAGTTGTCGTAGCGAACATAAATAGTTTTGGATGCTTGCCCACAAGAACGAATGGCGCTCACTACAATCTGGTTGAGGCCATTCTGTAATGAAATATTGGTTGTTAAATTTCCATTAGAATAAAGGAAAGGTACCGCAATGCCGTTATTGGTAATCGTCAATCCATTTTGATTTGGCATATTTTGAAGCGTCGCGATAAAAGCAAAATTATTGTTGGTTGAAACGATGGGGTTATTGTTACTTGAATTATTCAAATTACCGAGAAGGGAAATTGTTGGAGCCAAACAATCATCGTAGGTATAGGTAAAGGTTTCGACATCCGATCCGCAATCGTTTGTTGCTGTAAGGGTGATGGTATTGACGCCTAATAAAAGTTGGGTATTGAGTTCGAGCTGACCATTGGCATAGGTAAAGTTAGTTTGCTCGAGGCCATTGAAAATAACTTTCACGTTATTGCGGTTGTTCACATTGCTTATAGTCGCTCTTAATCTCAATGCTGCATTGTTGAGCGTTGAGTTTACAACTGGGCTTGTAATGGCAATAGTTGGCGGGGTACAGTTCTGAAAATTAATCGAGCTGTTGATCTGATCAGTGCCGCAAGGATTGGTATAGCGTAACTGAAAATTATTTAAGCCCGGGCTGAGGTTAACCGTTGCTGTAATAGTTGTTCCGTTGAGTTGAGCGTTGGTTACTGCGATATTATTGTGTAAAACAAGCAGCTGACCGCCGTTGGTTGACCCGTTTAGTGTGGCTCTAATATTGAAACTTGCTTGGTTCGTGGTGGTGCCCGGTGCATTGGGCTGGAGCCAAGTAAGTTGAGGTGTGCGGCAGTCATTGTAGTTGATCGTGATTTGATCAAAGGCGCTACCGCAGCCATTGGTTGCTGTAATGCGAATGATATTTGCCCCGGGAGTGAGGTTGATGCTCCGCTGTAACAAGCCATTATTCGAATTGAAACTTGCGCCACCTACCGACATTCCGTTGTGTAAGATTTGGATTTGATTGTTATTCAATTGACCGCTCAAGGTGGCATTTAATGCATATGTTGCTTGTTGAACAGTTGTGTTAGTCTGTCCATTGTTCATGATTTGAACGGTAGGCAATTGACACGCTATTTGTTCAATTTGAAGGGTTTGTGTTTTTGAACCACAAGCCGTTGTTGCAGTAATAGTAAAAGTATTGATGCCGGGAACCAGGTTAACAATTGCCTCTAATCGTCCTGTTTGCGGATTGAAATTGAAAGGTAAAGTTTGGTTTTGTGCATTGATGAGTTGTATTTCTTGCGAACTACTCACATTGGCGAGGTCAAAGCGCAGCAGGATACTTGTTGCGGAAACACTTGTTTGTGGTTGGCCAACAACACTGATTATTGGTTGAGGACAATTTTGGGTAAAGTTATTGATATTGGTTACCGGGTTGGTGTTATCACGTACAGGTTTGGGTTCGTATGCGCGGCCTTTGAAATGAATTTGAATAAAGCCAGATGTGTAATGATACCAATCGTTTTTTGGTCGTGGATCCAAAGTAGCCAAACCGTCAAAGGTATCGGCCATTGAAAAAGTGGTTTTGTGCTCTACACCAAAACTCACGCGACCTTTGTGGTATGCCAAACCAAAACCTAAACTTGGCATCCAATTGACGGACCAATCATTGTTTTGCAAGCCATCTAGTCTTGTTTCATAGACATCATCAAGGACGTCAACCAGTTGTGTATTTGCAGGAAGCGTCGCATCAAGTGCGTTGTAATTATAAATACCGAGTGTATCTAAGGCATCGGTCCAATTTTGTTGCCAGGTAAGACCTAAGCCACCAAAAATATAGGGATCAAAGCCTGTTCGCTCGCGCAAGCGACCTGCGTGCAGAACCAATTCGAGGTCGAGTTCACGGACATCAGAGCGAAAATTATGGACGTATTGGTTATTTCCTGTTAAATAAGAGGAAAGTAGCGGATTTACTACAGTTGCGTCCAAGATAGAAACCGTTTGGTCTTGTCCATACCACTGACCCGATAGAAAGCGGCCACGCAAGTCAAAAGACAAACCGCGTCCGTAATCGTAATTGTAAGATTTTCCGAGGGTGAGCCCCCAACCATTATAGCGTTCAAAATCTATATCCGTGCTGTGCCATGTTGCACCGTAATTGAAGCCCCAAAACCATTTGGAACTATTGTAATTGACATGTTGTGCAGTGGCAGTGGTCACACTAATTGCAAAAAGCAAAAGGAAGTAGATATTTCTCATAAAAATGAATTTCGTTTGCTTACCTAAATTTTATGCCAAAGTTCTTAAAAATAAACAGTTTAAGAAATTTTTAACGAAGTTCTTATTGTTTTGGGTAGTAGGAATAGTTGGTAAAACGCAAAATACGCAACTGATTGTTGGCTACATCTTTCTGTATTAAAGACCCTAAAAAACCCGTTTTATAGTCGTAGACAATTTGGTAATCAGTCTTGAATATACCTTCTTTATAAAGATGCATCTCAATGAGGTTGCCCCATTGGTCATAGCGGTAACGCCATTCTTCGATGGGAGTGGCATTCTCAACTTGTTGTATGGATTTTTTGGCGAGTAAACCTGTTTCGTTATATGTAAAAAACGCAGTTTGCGTCGTTTGCGAAATTCGAAAATAGGTTTGTTCTTGAGTGAGGTACCCGTCGGGGTTAAAAATAGAACTCACTTCAAGATAAGGTCTTTGGTAATTGTTGTAACGCGTATAGTTTTGTTTGGCATCTAAATGATATCGAAAGGTCTCGGTGCGCATTTTTACCGAAGAAATCAAAGTGTCGTTGCGGTGGTCGTAGATGTCGCGGTATAAAGCAATGCTAATGAGGCGCTGTAGAGAGTCGTATTGATAGTGTTCGCATAGCGCCCCGCCATACGCGGCATAACGGTGCATTTGGATCAGGCCATTTTCAAAATAGGCGTAATGATGAAAAGTACTATCCTTTGAGCTTCCCTTTTGAACGATTTCCATACTTGAGATAAGCTGCCCTTTTGGATTGAAACGGTATTCGAAACGGTCTGCGCTCGGCTTGAAAGCTTCATCTCCTTTTTTGTAGGTGTAAAAACCGCTAATGCGTTCTATGCGCTCTGCAGCGATAAGTTCGGCGTTGAAAAAAGGCAATTCACCAAACGCCTCTCCTTTTTGATTGAGAATGAATTGGGCCTTCGATGAAAGCGGCCCTATAATGGCACAAAACAGAAAAAATACAACCCTTCTCACGAAAGCAGATCTGCTAAGACGCGTTTCCAGCTCGCTTTGGCAGCAATGACCGCCTCGAGTTCGTTCAACTGAATGCGTTGTTGGGTCATGGTGTCGCGGTCTCGGATTGTAACAGTGTTGTCTTCCAAAGTTTGGTGGTCAACGGTAATTGAGAATGGTGTTCCGATGGCGTCTTGTCTGCGGTAACGCTTGCCAATGGAATCTTTTTCGTCGTATTGAACGCTGTATTCTAGCTGAAGCTGAGCCATGATTTCACGCGCTTTTTCTGGCAAGCCGTCTTTTTTAATGAGGGGTAGTATTGCCGCTTTGTAAGGTGCCAACACAGCAGGAATTTTAAGCACAACCCGTGCTGAACCATCTTCCAGGGTTTCTTCTTGGTAGGCGGCGCTGAGCACTGCTAAAAACATGCGGTCTAGGCCAACGGATGTTTCGATGACGTATGGAACGTAACTTTGATTGAGTTCTGGATCAAAAAATTGTAATTTTTTACCTGAATATTGTTCGTGCTGCTTGAGATCGAAGTCTGTGCGGGAGTGGATACCTTCCAGCTCTTTAAAACCCATCGGGAAATTGTATTCGATGTCACAAGCAGCATTGGCATAGTGCGCTAATTTGAGGTGATCGTGGAAACGGTAAAGTTCAGGGCCCATGCCTAAATTTTGATGCCATTTGGTGCGAAGGTTTTTCCAGTAGTCGTACCATTTCATTTCTTCACCAGGCCGTACAAAAAATTGCATTTCCATTTGTTCAAATTCGCGCATGCGGAAGATAAATTGACGTGCAACGATTTCATTGCGGAAAGCTTTTCCGATTTGGGCAATCCCGAATGGGATTTTCATGCGACCTGATTTCTGCACATTCAAGAAATTGACGAAAATGCCTTGAGCTGTTTCTGGACGCAAATAAATAGTGCTGGCGTCGCCGGCAACTGACCCAAGTTCTGTAGAGAACATCAGGTTGAACTGCCGCACTTCTGTCCAATTTTTGGAACCTGAAATCGGGCAAACGATCTCGAGGTCAATAATGAGTTGACGCAACGCTTCGAGGTCGTTTTGTTCGAGGGCATTTTTCATGCGGGTCTCGATTTGCTCGATTTTTTCTTGATTGCGCAATACGTTGGGGCTGGTTGCTCTAAATTGAGCAGCATCGAAAGTCTCACCAAAGCGTTTTTGACTTTTTTCGACTTCTTTTTCTATTTTTTGTCTGATTTTCTCGATGTGTTCTTCGAGTAAAACATCGGCACGATAGCGTTTTTTGGAATCTTTGTTGTCGATGAGTGGATCATTGAAGGCATCAACGTGCCCGGAAGCCTTCCATGTAGTCGGGTGCATGAAAATTGCGGAGTCGAGCCCGACGATATTCTCATGGAGATGCACCATTGCTTTCCACCAGTATGTTTTGATGTTGTTTTTAAGTTCAGCACCAAGCTGACCGTAGTCATAAGTGGCGGCGAGCCCGTCGTAAATTTCTGAAGAAGGGAAAACGAATCCGTATTCTTTTGCGTGTGAGATGAGGTCTTTGAGGCGGTCTTTTTGTGCTTCCATAGTTGCAAAGATACGAAAAGCACTATTTTTACTCTATGATTTTTTACCTCAACCCGACTCAATTTATAGATACAAGTTTGCCACTTGATCTTTCAATGCCGTTAAGAGCCACTTTTGATAACCCCCGTGCATGGTATGTCGATGCACCCCGAATAGAACCTGTGCGCGCCAATGGTTTTATTGGAAGTGTAGCCGAAGGCGGAGCGGTGAATTTTAGGGATATCTATTTCAATCCGCATGGCCATGGTACGCACACCGAATCTTATGGTCATATTAGCCGAGAAATTTACCCAGTTAGTGCTGTTTTTGATCAATTTTTTTTCAGAGCAACACTCATCAGCGTAGTTCCAAAAATATTGGACAACGGAGATCGGGTTGTTTTTGCCGATCAACTTGAGGCTTTGCTTTCGAGTGAATTCACGGAAGCTGTAATTATTCGAACCTTGCCAAATCAGCAAGAAAAGAGATCGGCTAACTATTCCGGAACCAATCCGTGTTATTTTGATGTAGGGGTAGTTGCCTTATTAGATCAGCTCCAAACCAAGCATCTTTTGGTAGACACGCCTTCTGTTGACCGCGAAGAAGACAACGGTGTTTTGGCTTTTCATCATGCGTTTTGGAATGTGCCTGTCGAACCAATCAAAAACCGCAGTATTACGGAATTGATTTATGTGCCGGATGAAATTATGGACGGAAGCTATTTACTGGAATTGCAATTGGCACATTTTCAGAATGATGCGAGTCCAAGTAGACCATTGCTGTATGCGCTAAACGAAAAAAAGGACTGACGAATCAGCCCTTTTCCTAGTAGTAGACAAAACTGTCTGAGTGGTGCAAGTAAAGTAATAAGGACAGGAACCTCTTGTACATATTCCTTTCGGACGTTGACAAAAACTATTAAACTCTTATCAAACTAGAAAATGAAACTGCCTCTCCAAGCAGCTTGTCAACTACTATGCACAAGAAGTAACCTGTTTCTCTCCTTATTTCACATTAAACTTAAAGTGAATTTTTCGAAGTCAAAGTGTCAAATGAACATCTTCTTCAATTGACTGAACATTGCCCTATTTTTTGTGAATATTTCAAAAAATTGTTCCTATTTATTCAAAAAATAAACGGCCGTTGATCCATTCTGGGTCGAGTGTGGCGTGGTTGCGGCGGTAGAAATTCAGTGCGGTTGTATTCCAGTCAAGCACCTGCCAATCCATGCGTCGAACACCCCATTTTTTAGCTGTAGCAACGACTTCATCAAATAATGCTTGGCCATAGCCTTTCTTGCGTTCGGATTCCAATACATAGAAATCCTCAAGATAAAGGCAGCGACCTTTCCAGGTGGAGTACGAAATATAGTAAAGTGCAAATCCGATGACATTTCCTTCTGGGCTTTCTGCCACTAGTGCTTCACAAATGCGGTCTTCAAATAAATCGATTTGCAATTGCGTAGATGTATTGCTGACTTGTTCCGGTGCACGTTCGAAGGTGGCTAATTCTTGAATGAGTCTAAAAATGGCCAAGACATCTTTAGGTTCAGCCGCTCTAATTAGATGGTTATTTGAGGCCATTGAGGTCAAAACGAAGTGTAACACCTGTTTTTAGGTTGCCTGTTGGGTAGCTTAAAGAAACTTTTGGCGTATTGATAAACTGTTCGTAATAGAAAATAGCGCTCAGGTATTCGTTAAGTTTATAGTTGGCATCTAACTTGAAACTAACGGTAGTTTGCCCTGCGGTAGCCATATTGGTATTTTCAACTACTTTGCGAATCACCGTTGCGTTGTCTCTGAAAGAGAAATTCACATTGATCAGTAGGTCGCTGGCATCAACGCTCTTGACCAATTTCAATTTAGGTACGTTGATCACAGTACCGACAACAATTTCCTGACCAAGTGTTTCGGTAACTTGATTGTTGTTGAGTGACAAAGTAGCCTGACGGTCCTTTTTGTACTCAAAATTGGTGGTGATGTTTTTGTTGCCAATTTTCCAAGTGGCCAACATCCCAATAAGCGGCGAAAAGCGCTCAGTGATTGTAATGTTTTGTACTTGCATTGGGGCAATGAAGTTGTTGTTGAGGTCAAAGGCCGTAGGCGATCCGTTGGCATCGAGCGTAGCATTAAGATTGGTTTGCATGCCATTTACTGAAACAGATGAAGAATAGCCATGGTTGAGTTTGAATGATTTAACTACGTCTTTGGCAAATTCGAATTTGCTGAGGCCAGCGTAGTTGATCGTCCAGTTAGGTAAAGGAAGGTTACTTTTTGGATTGATATTTTGACTATTGACTGCTGAATTTGTGTAGGCCGTTAAGAAAGAACCAATCACGACCTCTTGCTGGGTAGCCGAGTAACCGTCGTAGTAGCCGTTTGGCAATGAACTTGAATTGGCGTTCGTGGCACCAATTAATTGAGAAACTTGCTGACTATTATTGAGCATTTGTTGGAAAATTGGAGAGCGGAAAGAGCTGTCCATTTTGGCAAAGGCGGTGCCCCAAGAGATCGTCGTATAAGTTAAAGTACTGCTTTCAAAACGGCTTTGGTTTTCAAATGCTGCAGTACTCGGGTTCCAACGGTAAAACTCACCGGCTTGGGTGCTGAAGTTGCGAGACACATTGAGGTTGATGTTGAGGTCTTTAATCGGTTCGAGCGTTGCCTTCAATTGCAGGTTTGCAGTATGATTGATCATGAACTGCTTGTTGAGGTTTTCGTTTTGCACCAACCAGCTATTATCACGGGCGTATTCGCCCACATGATAGCCTGTTTCGCGACCAAAAATATCGTAGGCTTGCTTGCCAAAAACAAAAGAACTGAGCCCTAGTGTATTGGCGTTCATACCGAGAACGCTTGATTCTTGGTTGTACCCAGGTAACATGGTGCCATCAGAAAGCGTATAGGTTCCTGAGATACTGCGCACACTCATGAGCAAACGTGCCAAAGTGCCAAGAACAGGATTGATTTCTTCGTTTTCTTTGGCTTTCAGTGCTTCTTCGCGCGCTTGTTTGCGCTCAAACTTGGCGAGTTGTCGTTCGTATTCTTTGCGCTCTTTTTCGGTCATTTCTTCGAGCGGTTTTTTAGGCTTGAATTCAGGTTTTTTAGGTGGACCACCTTTTCCTGGCTGTGCTCCGCCAGCGCTAGTTTTGGCCGAATTGGTTTTGGCCCCTTTGCCATCGGCAAGCACCCGTTTGAAGTAGGGGACTTTGTTGTAAAGCGTAACCAAATTACCTTGAGCGGTCATATTGATTGACCGCGAGTTTTGAATGGTGTTTCCAAATTCGGCTTGTCCAAGAGGTGCGCGCTGCCAATTGTAGGTTCCCGAATATTTGACATTAGAGGAAAGCCACGAGGTGACTGGTAATTTATCAAATGGCAAGGTATAGCTCAATGAATAATTATGGGTGTAGTCCATGGTGCGACCAAAGGTGTTCATTTGGGAGCGAATGGAATCCATAAACTCTTGATAGCCCTCTGGGTTGGTGCGGCGGTCTACACCGTGGTTGCCTTCTTCAAAAATAGAGCGGTTGTTTGCAGTAAAAGTTGTTTTGAAGGCTTTGGTAAGGTCATAACCAACTTGATAGTTGCGATTCCAATCAAAGCGTTTCAAATAAATGGGATCAAAGTCATATTCTGGCACTACGATATTACGAACTTGTCTTTCGTTGTAAATACGTGAATAATCGTTGGTGAAAGTGATGTTTTTAGGCAAGTAGTACAAATTGAAATCCTTAATGGGTTTTAGCCATGGATTTTTTTGTGCTGGCTCCCACTTTTTAAATGGTTCCCATGGTTTACCAGCAAACGTATAGTTGTAATTGAGTGCGCCAGTCCAAGTGCGCGTCATGTCAGATTTGATATTAAAATCACGTTTGATGTTTTCTGCAAAGGCATAGGTAGCAGACCAGTTAGAGATACTCCAGAATTGTGGTTTGGTGCCAGCTTTTGCTTCTTTACGAACGTTCGTGAAGTTATACGAACGGCGTTCAGTGAAATCTTGTCCGAGTTTCATGCGCTCTTTGCGGGTAGCGATATCGTAATTAGACAATTTAATGTCTGGGTTGAAAGGATCGTATTCTGGATTAATGACACCAATCGAATAGCCGTAATAGAAAGGCAATGAAACGCGCGCTTGCTTGCCAAAGAATTGTCCTAGTTGCATAGTGGTGCTGATATCGGCACCCATGCGCTGGTTGCGCTGGCGATCTTGGACTCGGCTGTCAATGGCTCCCCAGTTGATACCAGAATAATTTCCTGCTGCTTGAACCGTAGCAAAATCAGCGAGTTGGAGTTGCATTTGGCCCACGGCAGCTGAACCACCGTCACTGACAAAATCGGTGAGGCGCATTTCGTTGACCCAAACATTTACACATTCGGCATCGCCGTTGTCTGGCCCCCATGTATTATCTGGATCGGACTTAGATGGGTTTCTAACGCCGACCATAATGGTTTTAATTGCTTGGAGATTCGGACTCCCTTTGACTTTGATGTGATTATTCGGGTTATTCGGGTCGACGGTTTCATATTCGACAATACTCGAAACACCAGGAACACCTTGCTCTAATTTGGTATTGCGTTCCATCTTGAGTTCCAAAAGTTTATCAAATTCTATTTCGATGTTATTGGCATTTGGCCAGATGAGGTCAGGATTGGTGGTACTCCAATCCGTTACTTTCATAGGAAGTTCATATTCATAGTAATTATCAACATAATCCGTTCCGAGGCGCACGAATACAGTAAGCTCGTTGTCTTTGAGTTGATTTTGTACCACAGACTCTGCATGCACAAACATTTTGAGTTTTTTGTAGGTACGCACATCAAATTGTACGTTGCGATATGCTGCACGGGCATCGCCGTCCTGAAGATTACAAACTTCCAGTACGAGTGACTGCTCGTTCATTTGGCGTTGATATACTTGTGAAGGGTCAATTTCACGGGTAATACCCGGTGGCACAACATAATTAATCGGTTGACGCTGTGCGTTTTCTTCAATATTGAGCGCAGCTATATTAAAAGACGTAAGGTTAGGGTCGGTTTGAACGCTGAGGCCAGGTTGGGTAAGGTCTAGGAAGTAACGACGCCATTCGCCGCGCACAAATTCAAGACGCGCAAAACGCAAAACAACTGGTTCATCAAAACCTTTCATGTAGACGCGCATGAAGCGAATTGATCTGAAATCTTGGATTCCATTGACGCGTTTTTCAAAATCGCGGATTGGCACCTTGAATTGGTACCAAGTTTCTGTCTTGGTGCCATTTTGGTAGACCTGTTTGTTGGTGATGAAGTTGCTCCCTACATTTTGTAAGTCATTTGGCCTGAGGCTAACGCGGTATTGGAAGTAAGCTTCTGATTCGGAAAGATTGTTGTCTTGGTTAATGTCCTCGATGTCTGGAAAGTTGGAAGCAATAGTTGGGTATCCCATGGTGTTTGCGGTATCCGACATTTCGGTAGTAGGCGAGTTGCCTTGCATGCCGTTGTAGCGTTTGTAGCGTTCGAGGATGTTGAGCTTGGCGTTGTCGTAGTTGTCGTCGAGGTAGTAGTTGTAGTCGTCGGTAGATGGATCGGCAATCATGCGGGCTTTTGCCGACGGACTTAGTGTGTTGTTATTTTGGACCCAATTCACAAACGCGGCATAGCTTTGTGCTTCGGCGGCGTTGTCCCAGCCATCGAGGCCGACATCTTGCTTGATGCGCGACGCTGGGTCGTTCGCAAAAGCATTTACCACCACTTGTTGGGTTGAAATTCGGCCCCAAAGCGTGGTGTCGATGTTGTCTAGTAAAACGGGATCTGAATTAGGGGGCAAACCATGCTCAAAACTTTTGCGAGAGTCGGGCAGGATATCTTCGGAAATATTGCCTAAGTTGAAGTAGAGGTCACCACCGGTCATTGGGATGTTTGGATTTTGATTTTCGGCATCTTCGTTAAAAGGGTCCAATAACCAAAATTGAATGAATTCGATATTTGCCAATTCAAAGTCATTGGTGGTGAGGCCGCGCATGATGCCGCCCCAACGCTCTTCAGGATTGGTAAAACGCCCTAGAGAATCAATAGTTGCTGTGGTGTCGTAGTTGTACATCCCGCGCTCAGCCGGATAGTAAGCGAGGTCTAAAACGTTGATATTGGTAATTGATCCGTATTGCAATTGCAAGTTCGGGAAGATATCGGTCATTTGGATCAGGCGCATGCGGCTATCATAAAGCATGGTAGGGTCTTGCTTGATGTGCGCAGGTGTCAGTTGATTGCTCTGATAAAAAACGGGGTCAATGGTGTACCACGAAAGATTGGCGCGTTTGTAGCCTGCACTGAGGTCTTTTTTGGCTGCTTCCGGGAATAAATCGGGTTGTCCTTGCGGTACCGAAGCCAAACGCCATGCGGCAATGCTTTTGAGGTCAATGGCGCTTTGTGAGGCTTCAAAATCGTCGATGTAGGAAGTTCCTTCTTTGTTAATGGCGCGCGGCTGACCAGGTCTTAGGGTAGCGACCTCGCCGGACATGGAGAGCGTAGACATTGTGCTGGTGGAAATCACCGGTAAAAGGTCGACAAGTCTGGTGAGTACAGGTACGTTGGTGCGGAATGCAAAATCGGCACCCAATACATTATTCTTAAAGGGTTCACTGCCAAAATCTACTTTTTGGGTTACAGGGCGCTCCATCATGCGCAACCAAGTGGCGCCAACTTTGAAGTTTTCATTGATGCGGTATTGGTAGCGGCCACCGATCATGGAGCGAGCTTGGAAACCAAAAACAGAATTAGATTCGATTGAAATTTTAATAGGTGTATTGGATTCCAGGATACCCGTATTGAGGATTTTCACACGGCTAAATGCGTAGTCAACTGTGTAGTCGACGCCTTCTACCAAGCGCATACCACCGGCTGTGACAACAACGGCCCCTTGCGGAATATTCATTACGTTAAGTGGAATCTCAGAAGAAATAGACGATTGGAATTCGCCTTTAAACACAAAGCGGTTTTTGCTCGGAATTTGTTGGGCAGCTGTTTTGGTAGAGTCGTAGAGTTCGGTGTAAGAAAGTTGATTGACGTAGAGCGCAGGTACACCTGCCTCAGTGAGTTTTTCAGCTAGGGTTTTCCCAAAAGGTTCTACCGTTGTAAAGAAAATACGGCCATTTTTACGGTTAATGGTACCTCCGTTATCGATTTTGTTACCTACTACATTGAATGGTGCAAAATCGAAAACACCATCCGAAAAAGGTTGGTTGTTTTGATTGATTTTATCCATTTCAAGTAAGGTGACAATTTGTTTTTTATCAATGCCATCAAAAGGCAAGAAAGGTTGTAGTACCGAAGTTTCGCGGTTGTTGTAATAGATATCGATTTTGAAACCGAGCTGGTCTACTTGATAGGCACCAATGGAGTAGACGTTTTTCATCATGAGGTCCCAAATTTTATTTTTAGGATTGGTGATGGTCGGTTTGATGAGTTTCAAAATGAGTGCCTCCTGGCCATTGGCGCCATCGGTAGAGAATTCACCCACTTGATAAGTCTGACCACGGTAGGTATATTCGTAGGCAACTGCTAAGACTTCGTCGTTATTGAGTGCAGTATTCAATGAGATATAGCCGAGTAAGGCATTATAGGTATATTCATTCTCGTTGAGTTTGCGCGCGTTTTCAACTTTTTCGTAGTCGACGGCTTGGTTGAAGGGTCCCGGTGAATTTACCTGGGCGCTGAGTGCGAGTACCGCATTGGAGAAACCACGCACTAGCGGTTGGGCTGCAGCCCAGTCGTAGAGGCCGTTGGCCTGATTGTCTGGCAGTTCTTGGCTGCTGTAATTGCCCGGATTCCCCTGACAATTAGTTGCTTTTGCCTCACCGAGGTCGGAAAAGGCAACGATATTGCGTGTGTTTTCGGTAATACTACTGCGGTTGGTTACCCAGACTTCTATTCGGGTAATAAAAGTTGTTGAATTCACCACAGGCAAAGAAGCCATTGCGGTATCGTAGTGCTGTTGGTGGTACAAATTAAGGAAGTAATGGCGATTGGCTTCGTAGTTGTCTGCGGTAATTTCAAATTTTTGCACCTGAGCCTTTCCAGTAACGTTGATTTCAGTGCGTTTACCTTTTGATTGTGCCAATATAAAATCAACTGTTGAGCGTCCAAATTTGAGTTGGGTTTTGAAACCAAAAAGGGTTTGGGAACTGGGAATCAAGGTTGTGGGAAGTTCTAAACTGACTTGCCCGAGGGCAATTTTTTGAAGGATATCGTCTTCTTTTCCGGTGCGTTCAAGTTTGGAAATGTTTTCGAAATCGAAGTTAGCACGCGTGTTGTATTTCATGTTCACCTTCATGTTGGTCCCGATTTGGCCGGTGATGTCCATGTTGATGTTTTGATTGAAATCAAAGCGCGTGATGTTGCGTTGGCGCATGGGTAAGATAGGATTGTCTACACGAGAATGATTGGCACCAAGCGATATTTCTAGGTTGCCTCCTGGTGTAATGGTAATTTGATCTGAGCCAAAAAAGCTTTCGAATGCCTTTGAGCCAATTTTGATGGGTAGTTCAAATGTGCGGTTTTCGGCGCTTTCTTCAGCTACTATTTCTTTCCAGTCTAATGAGAAACTCTTTTTTTCTTCGTAAAGAAGATATTCTTCGAGTGTCATGGCTTGTGGCGGCCTAAAATAGGTGTCCTTGCCAATGATATCGCGAAAAACGAAACTACCAGTTTGGGGGTCGTAGACGATCGTTTGGTTCAGGTTTGTAGGGTCGCCAAGGTCAAAACTTTGCGGCAAGTTTTGGAAGGGATTGAGTGGATTGGTGATCGGAAAAGGCAAAGTGGGTTCTTGACCAAATGCTTCTTCCATGGAGAAAAACACCATTAAAAGCATAAGGCAAAAAGAGAAATATTTCTTCCAGTAGTTGTGTTGCACGATTACAGTAGTCTAAGCCCTTCTTTGATCAGTTGTTCGACGGTTTGGTTTCCAGTATCAATTTTATCCAATACTTTTTCGGCTGATTTTTTATCAAAACCAAGCGAAACTAATGCAATTAACGCATCAAATCGATTTCTATTGTTTGAAGAGAAGATATTCTCTGTGCCCAGCTCCATTTTCGAGACTTTTCCCTTGAGGTCAATGATGACGCGTTGCGCCGTTTTGGTGCCAATTCCTTTAATTTTTTGAATGCTTACAACGTCTTCTGACAAGATGGCTTGGGCAATTTCTTCTGGTGTCATCGAAGAAAGCATGATCAGTGCGGTGTTTGGCCCAATGCCTGAAACACTGATGAGGTGCCCAAACATTTCGCGTTCTTCTTTGGTTGCGAAACCATATAAAATATGGGCATCTTCCCGAACAATCAGTTTGGTGTGTAAAACAATGGCTTCGTCGTTGGGTAAAGCCGAGAAGGTATTGAGTGATATCTTGACTTCATAGCCAACCCCCGCGCACTCAATGAGGAGGTCAGTAGGGTTTTTCTCGATGAGACGGCCGTTGAGTCTAGAAATCATTTGTCTTGGCTTTGGGCATCAATAACTGCAATTTTGATCATGCTGATGATTTCTCTGACACTAGCGCCTAGCTGCAATACATGCAACGATTTGCGCATTCCAAGAAGAATAGGCCCAATGGCGTCGTGTTCATTGGTTGTTTGCAAGAGTTTATAAGCGATGTTTCCGGCAGACAAGTTAGGGAAAATCAGGGTATTGACTTCTTTATTCGCTAAAAATGAGAAAGGGAATTTTTCGTTCATGAGTTCGCCATTAAGTGCAAAATTAGCTTGCATTTCACCGTCTACAACGAGATTAGGCTGGGTTTCGTGTAAGATACGAACGGCTTTGGCCATTTTTTCTGGGTCTTCTCCAGGAGACGAACCAAAGTTAGAGTAACTCAAGAGGGCAATACGTGGCTGCACTTGTAGGCGACGGATGAACTTAGCAACATTGACGGTAATTTCAGCGATTTCTTCCGCACTAGGGTTCAGGTTCACGGTGGTGTCTGCTAAGAATAACGGACCCTTTTTGGTATTGAGGATATACATTCCGGCAATCGTATTTACTTCTTTTTGAAGCCCAATAGTGCTGATTGCAGGACGCAATACCGAACGATAGCTACGTGTGAGGCCTGTGACCATGGCTTCTGCTTCGCCCATATTGAGCATCATAGCACCAAAATAGTTGCGTTCGCGCATGAGGCTGATGGCTTCATATTCTGTAATTCCTTTACGTTTGCGCAGTTCAAAGAATTCTTTTCCGTATTGGTTGCGGCGCGCTTCTTCGTCATCGGATTTACAATCGATGATTTGAACATCGGGAATTTCAATGCTGTATTCAGCCATGAGGTCCAAGATGCGCTGTTTTTTACCAAGTAGAATTGGGAAAGCGACACCTTCTTCGTAGGCTTGTTGGGCTGCCTTTAGGATTTTGATGTTGTCACCTTCAGGGAAAACAACTGTTTTGGGACTACCTTGTGCTTTGGAGGTGATATTGCGTTGAAGTTTGTTGTCAAGTCCCAAGCGGCTTTTGAGCTGGTTTTCGTATTCTTCCCAGTTTTCGATAGGCTCTTGGGCCACCCCAGATTCCATGGCTGCGCGGGCTACTGCCGGTGCAACATAATAAATCAAGCGCGGGTCGAGTGGTTTGGGAATAATTTGTTGGCGACCAAAAGAAATATTTTTACCGCCGTAAGCCTCAATGACTTCTTCTGGTATGGTTTCTTTGGCAAGTGCAGCAATGGCTTTGACCGCTGCTAATTTCATTTCTTCATTGATGGTAGTGGCGCGTACATCCAAAGAGCCTCTGAAGATGTAGGGGAAGCCGAGTACGTTATTGACCTGATTGGGGTGGTCAGAGCGACCAGTGGCCATGATGATGTCTTTGCGCACCGAAGTAGCTTCTTTGAAGGAGATTTCCGGTTCTGGATTGGCCAAGGCAAAGACAATTGGATCTTTGGCCATACTCGCAATCATTTCTTTTGTTACCAAACCGGCTTTTGACAAGCCTAAAAAGACATCTGCACCCTTAAAGGCCGCCTCAAAATCGAGGTCTTTTTTGTGGGTGGCAAAGGTTTGTTTCATGTCGTCGAGGTCGGTACGGCCTGCATGAATAAGACCACGAGAGTCATACATAAAAACATTTTCTGGCTTCACACCAAGGCGGTGATAAAGCTGGATACATGATACGGCAGCTGCACCTGCTCCTGAGACGACGATTTTAATTTTTTCGATTTTCTTTTTGGCTAGTTCCAGTGCATTGAGTAGCGCTGCAGCACTGATGATCGCAGTGCCGTGTTGGTCGTCGTGCATGATGGGGATGTCGAGCTCTTCTTTAAGTCGGCGTTCTATCTCAAAAGCTTCTGGCGCTTTGATATCCTCCAGATTGATGCCACCAAAAGTGGGGGCAATGGCCTTAACCGTTTGGATAAAAAGTTCTGGGTCTTTGGCGTCCACTTCGATGTCAAAAACATCGATATCGGCAAATATTTTAAACAAGAGCCCCTTTCCTTCCATGACTGGTTTAGCGGCCTCTGGTCCGATATCGCCAAGTCCTAGAACGGCTGTTCCGTTGGAAATGACGGCAACCAGATTGCGTTTGGCGGTGTAATTGTAAACCTCTGCTTTGTTTTCAGCAATGCGCAAACAAGGTTCGGCTACGCCCGGTGAATAGGCCAAAGAGAGGTCTCTTTGAGAGGCGTATGGTTTGGTAGGAATCACTTCGATTTTCCCTGGACGGCCAGAGGAGTGGTAATCTAGCGCGTCTTGCTTCCTTATTTTTGACATTGTGTTTGCAAATTTTAGAAAGGCAAATATACGAAAAGCAATCCGTATTTACAGGCCTAGCAAGATTTCCATTGGGTCTTTGGAACCAAAGATCATGCGTTCAGGGTTTTCGAGCATTTCTTTTACTTTTACCAAGAAGCCAACCGATTCTTTGCCGTCAATAATGCGGTGGTCATAAGATAGCGCTACGTACATTATTGGCCTGATTTCTACTTTTCCATTGATGGCCACTGGGCGTTCAACTATATTGTGCATACCGAGAATAGCAGATTGCGGCGGGTTGATGATTGGCGTAGAGAGCATAGAGCCAAAAACGCCACCATTGGTGATTGTAAAGGTGCCACCGCTCATGTCTTCGGGTGTAATTTTACCGTCGCGGGCTTTGATAGCCAGGCGTTTGATTTCGCGTTCGATGTCGGCGAGACTCATTTGCTCAGCGTTGCGCACCACCGGCACCATTAGGCCTTTTGGTGAAGATACGGCAATACCGATATCGGTGTAATCATGGAAGATCATTTCGTTGCCCTCGATTTGGGCATTGACGGCCGGATATAATTTAAGTGCTTCGGTCACCGCTTTGGTGAAGAAAGACATAAAGCCTAAATTGACTTCGTGGTGCTTGGCAAAAGCGTCTTTGTATTTGGCACGGATGTCCATGATGGGTTTCATGTCCACCTCGTTGAAAGTGGTAAGCATGGCTGTTTCATTCTTAACCGATACCAAACGTTCTGCAATTTTACGACGCAGCATCGACATTTTTTCGCGATTTTGTTCGCGGGTTCCACCCCAACCTTGAGCGGCTTCGGTAGAAAAACCGCTCGACATGGCTGCAATCACATCTTGCTTGGTGATGCGGCCATCTTTGCCACTGGCTTTGATTTGAGCAGCATTGATATTGTTTTCTTTGAGCATTTTGGCTGCGGCCGGAGAGGCCGAACCAGCCGCATAACTAGCGGGCTTCACAGGGTCTGGATTGGGAGCGGCTGCCGCTTGAACAGGAGCGGGAGTAGCGGGTGCCTCTTGCTTTGGCGCTTCGCTTGCCGCCGGAGCCGCTGGGCTCGCACCCGCAGGGCGTGCAGCGCTGGTGTCGATTAAGCAAACGACTTGCCCAACTTTGACGACATCGCCTTCGGCTGCTTTGAGCGTAATGATACCGCTTTCTTCGGCAGGTAATTCCAAAGTGGCTTTGTCAGAGTCGACCTCGGCAATAGCTTGGTCTTTTTCGACGTAGTCGCCATCGGCAACAAGCCAAGTTGCAATTTCAACTTCTGAGATCGATTCTCCCGGGCTCGGGACTTTCATTTCTAGTAAAGACATACTGTTCTATTTTAAGCTTACTTTGCGTAGGCAAAGAGGTCGGTGAATAATTTCTTTAAACGAATTTCGTGTAATTTTTTGGAACCTTCGGCACTAGCCGCGCTTGCTGTTCGGCAAATGCCCACAAGCGGCAGATGGCGCAAATTCATAGCCATATGCATCCAGGCACCCATATTTGCAGGCTCTTCTTGGGCCCATAAGACGTTTTTAGCTTTGTATTTGGCCAAAATAGCTTCTATTTGTGCCGTAGGGAGCGGATAAAGTTGTTCGATGCGCACAAAAGCCATGTTTTTGACGCCTAATTCAGCTGCCTTGACTTTCATTTCGTAATAGAACTTACCGCTGCAAAGCACAATCGTATCTATATTTTTGGCCACAGCTGTTGGGTCGTCCATTACTTCTTGGAAACAACCTTTTGCCATTTCGTCGAGACTAGAGGTGGCATCTGGGTAGCGCAACAACATTTTTGGCGAAAACACTACTAGTGGTTTTCTGAAGTCGCGTTTGATCTGACGGCGCAAAAGATGGAAATGATTGGCAGGTGTAGAAGTATTGACAACTTGCATGTTGAGGTCTGCACATTGCTGTAAGAAGCGCTCCATGCGGCCGCTCGAATGCTCAGCACCTTGACCTTCGTAGCCGTGTGGTAAAAGAAGCACCAATCCACTTTGGGTAGCCCATTTGTCTTCGCCGGCCGAAATGAACTGGTCCACCATAATTTGGGCGCCATTGAAGAAGTCGCCAAACTGAGCTTCCCAAATAGTGAGACCTGATGGGTTGGCCAAAGAGTAGCCGTATTCAAAACCTAAAACACCATATTCTGAAAGTAAAGAATTGTAAATGCTAAATGGCGCTTGTTTTTCTTGCAAATGATTGAGCGTAAGCACCTCTTCTTCGGTGTCTTCGGTTTTAACGACCGCATGTCGGTGCGAGAAAGTGCCGCGCTCTACGTCTTGACCCGATATGCGTACGGCGTGTCCTTCGGCGAGAAGTGTGGCGTAAGCCAACATTTCGGCAGAACCCCAGTCGAGCTTGTCACTTTCAATGGCAGCCAAGCGGTCTTCAAAGATTTTAGCGATTTTGCGGAAGTATTTTTTGCCTTCGGGTAGAGTCGCCAATTTGCGACCAAGTTCGAGCAACTGTTTTTTGCCGATGCCCGTTTGCGGAGATTTGTCAAAATCTTCGGCTTTTCCGTGGCGGTAATCTTTCCAAGTGAGACTTAAGAAGTCGTAAACCAAGGCTTTGTCACGACTGCGAGAGGCTTCGTATTCGTCTTCGAGAAATTGTTGGTAGTGTTGTTCAATTTGCTTTGCTTCGTCTGCATTCAGTAAGGCTTCACGCTGTAATTGCTCCATGTAGATTTCCCTCGGGTTGGGGTGTTTTGCAATGATATTGTAAAGTTTGGGCTGCGTGAATTTAGGTTCGTCACCTTCGTTGTGCCCATATTTTCGATAACAAAGTAAATCGATAAAAATATCTCGGTGAAACGCCTGACGGTATTCCATAGCAATTTCGATGGTGGTAACAACCGCCTCGATGTCGTCTCCATTGACGTGGAAAACCGGGCAGAGCGTCGTTTTGGCGACATCAGTGCAATAAGTAGAGGTGCGGCCGTCAAGGTAATTGGTTGTAAAACCGACTTGGTTATTGACGACAATATGTACAGTTCCGCCAGTACGGTAGCCATCGAGGCCTGCCATTTGAATGGTTTCATAAACAATTCCTTGGCCTGCAACTGCTGCGTCGCCGTGAATGAGTACTGGACAAACTTTGTCTTCGGATCCGAACACGTGGTCTATTTTGGCCCGAGCAATCCCTTCTACTACCGTGTTGACGGCCTCGAGGTGTGATGGATTAGGGGCTAAAGTTAGTCCGATTTGCTTACCGTTTTCAAGTTCGATATGAGAAGTAAATCCTTGGTGATACTTGACGTCTCCGTCAAATGTGGTTTCGTAATCGAATTCTTTGCCTTCGAACTCACGGAAGATGTCTCTTGGGCGTTTTTCAAAAATATTGGCCAAAGTATTGAGGCGGCCGCGGTGCGCCATTCCCATGACAAAATATTCTACACCTAGGGCCGCTCCTTTGTGAACGAGTGTGTCGAGGGCCGGAATAAGGCCTTCGCCTCCTTCGATGGAAAAACGTTTTTGTCCTACGAACTTTTTACCTAGGAAAGCCTCAAATCCTGTGGCTTGGTTGAGTTTTTCGTAGATTTTCTTTTTGCGTTTTGGGTCAAAAACCGGACGGTTACTGAGTTCAATTTTGTTGCGAAACCAATCGATACGTTCTGGGTCACGCATATACATGTACTCAATCCCAATGGACTGGCAATAAGTAAGTTCCAAATGCGCAATAATGTCGGAAAGTTTGGCTGCGCCGATACCGATTTGTTCACCCGCTTGAAAAACTTCATTGAGGTCTGCGTCGCTCAGGCCAAAGTGCTCGATTTCGAGGGTAGGTGTGTGTTTGCGTCGTTCGCGCACCGGATTGGTGCGCGTAAAAAGGTGTCCGCGGCTGCGGTAGCCGTTTATGAGGTTGATGACTTTGAATTCCTTGACAAAATTCTCTGGGATGCCGCCTTGCTCATAGTTGGTTTGCGCAAATTCAAATCCTTCGAAGAATTTGGCCCAACCGATATCGACACTTGCAGGGTCTTTACGGTATTGTTGGTAGAGGTGATCTATGGCAGAAACATCTGCATTGCCTACGTAGGAAACTTTATCCATGTTGTTATCAAATTACCTTACAAAATTACGATGTCCGTAAATGTGAGATGAAGAATTGATGAATTAACACCTGCTTAATTTCTATTGGCATGAACAAAGCGAATTTATACGCGTTTGAAGCATATGAAAGACGCAATTTGCTTGGTATTTCCCCATCAGCTTTTCGAGCTGCATCCTGCCTTTGAGCACGCTTCAGTTTTTTGGCTTATCGAGGACGAGCTCTTCTTTAAACAGCTTCCGTTTCACCGCAAAAAATTGTCTTTCCACCGTGCCTCCATGATTTACTACGCAGAAAAATTGCGGAGTAAAGGCAAGCAAGTGCTCCATTTGCGTCAGCACCACGCTGATTTAGCGTTAATTTTTCAAGATTTGAAACAAAAGTGCCACACCATTCACGTTGTTGATCCTACCGATTTTTTACTTGAAAAAAGAATAAGGCGATTTGCCTCGCAATCGGCTCTAGCCATCCAATGGCATGAAAACCCATCCTTTCTCAACTCAAGAGAACAGAACCTAGAACTGCTACCTGCCAATGGCAAGCGCTTTTTGATGGCTGACTTTTATAAAAAGCAACGACAGCGTTTAGGCGTTTTATTGGAGCCAGATGGCCAGCCTATTGGCGGACGCTGGAGCTTTGATGCAGAAAATCGTAAGGCCTTGCCCAAAGGTTTGATCTTACCTGAATTTCCTATTTATTCAAATAATTGGTCTACGGAAGCAGAAGCCCAAATAAATATGGAATTCCCTGAAAATACCGGCGACCCAGATTTGTCGAATTATCCGACTACGCATGTGCAGGCCAAGGCTGCGCTCAAATATTTTGTCGAACACAATTTAGCTTTGTTCGGCCCTTATCAAGATGCTTTCAGTACGAAATCCAGTTATATTTTTCATTCAAATTTATCCACGGCGATCAACGCGGGTTTACTGCTACCACAAGAGGTCATCCAAGCGGTCATTAGTGCCTATGCGCAAGGAAAGGTTGAAATCGAAAGTGCCGAAGGATTTCTACGACAAGTAATCGGCTGGCGCGAGTTTATACGTGCAGTTTATGAAAATGTAGGTGTCAAACAGCGCACTACAAATGCCATGAATCATGAGCGCAAACTTGATTGGGAGCAAATAGGTAGTTTGTCATTTATGCAAAATACGCAGCAAAAATTGGCACAGCACGCCTACGCGCATCACATCGAGCGCCTCATGTTATTGGGAAATTTTTTCTTTCTATCAGAGTTTCATCCAGACGATGTCTATCGTTTTTTTATGACGCATTTTATGGATGCTTACGATTGGGTAATGGTCCCGAACGTCTACGGCATGAGCCAATATGCCGACGGCGGCCTAATGACCACCAAACCTTATTTTTCGAGTTCGAATTACCTCAAAAAACAAGGCTTCAAAACGAATGCCGACGGCGCAGCGCTATTTGATGCGTTGTTTTGGCACTTTGTCGATAAGCACCAAGAGCGCTTGCGAAAAAACTTGCGCACCGTACAAATGGTAGCTAATTGGAACCGCATGCTACCCGAAAAAAAAGCGACCCACTTAGAGCGGGCCGCTTTGTATTTCGAAAAAGGAATTTAATTCTTATAGTTTAATAACGCGCTGCGTATATTGCAAGCCATTTTGGCGCATACGAATTTGATAAATCCCAGCATTTAAGTTTGAAATATCTATAGTGTTCAAGCCGTTTATTACTTTTTCTTGATTGTACACTTGCCTGCCATTGATATCGAGAATAGCAATACTGCTCACGTTTTCAAGGTCTTTTAAGTCTACGTAAAGCAACTCGTTGGCCGGATTCGGATAAATCGCAACTTGTGACAAAGGATTGTCATTTAGGCCAGCTCCTGACGTGATATTGATGCTGTAGTCCTCGGTTTCGCCGTATGAGGCTGGACCGCAAGGCGTTATAGCGCCATCGGGCTGATATGAAATCCGTACGCGCATGCGTACCGTACCAGTAAAAGAAGCCAAAGGAACTGTGACATTAAACACGTTAGACCAACCGGCGGTAACTAATACGTAGGCGACTTGTTCGCCGGCATCATTGAAGTCAAAATCATTATTGTAATCAATCCAGGCGGCGATTTCGTCGTTGGTGTAAGCCGAAGCTTGTGTGTTGTTTACAATTGCCGGCGTAATGGTGAGTGTGTAGGTGTTGCCTTGCGCCAGTGAGGTGCTGGTGCCTGTGAAGTCGGTGTAGCCGTTGTTGCCACAGGTAGATGTATTGTTAATGGTGTTGAAGCTAACAGTGTTGATGTATTCGTCGCAAAGGCCACTCGCAGTACAAGGACCTGTAACCTGTGCGACTATAATATAATTGTTTTTGGTTTCTACATCTGAGCCTTGAGCGTTGGTTGCAGTGAGGCTTATTGTGTACTGACCAACATTATTAAAGGTAATTTGTGGGTTTTGGCTGCTGGCGTTGGTGCCGCCGGCATAAGCCCAACCTGTTGCCGGGCTTACAGACCAAGCCCAAGACGTGGGAATGCCCGTCGATAAATCTGTAAAGTTGACGGTTGTGGCGGGTGAAATGTTGGTCGCACTTGCGCTAAAATTAGCTACCGGCGCAACTGGTGTGGTGGGTGTGCATGGATCTGAAGAACCACCGAATACCAACACATTGAGGTTAGCTGCATCGAGCCAAGGCTTGAGTTGCTCGTTTGCCGGAGTGCCATTGTTGGTCCAATGGAAGGCCATTTTGCCATATTGATCTGGTGCTGATTGAGCTATGCAATAAGATGCACCACCGGTGAGTGTTCCAATAATGTTTCCGCTCGCCGCATCAAATAGTGGAGCGCCCGAAGAACCACCTTCAGTAACGCCGTGGCCATTGGTATTGGCCGTCCAGGTTACGCGCCAGTGCGAGCCTGTAGCAGAACCCCATTGGGTAGAAACGGTGTTGCCTGAAAAGGTAGAGATTTTTTTGATGTCGCCAGAAGGGTGGTGGATACTTGCACCACCAGTTGTTGGTGTTGGGCTGGCATTCCAACCGTTCCAGTAGGCATTGAAGTTGGCAGATTTCAAATTAGTGATGACTGTGCTTTCGTTGTTGGCGTTCCCTAATTTTACCAAAAGGAAATCCGAGCCCGAGTTACCGCCGCCATCGGCTGCATCGGCAATACGCAAGCAGCCCGTAATGAAGTAATTAGCAAGCGTACCAGCGGAGGTTGGGTTGGTACAAGTAGGAGCTTCATAACGGAAATAAAATTTCCATTGGTTCATGTTAGCGGTGGTGGAATTGACTCCGCAGTGAAGCGCAGTCAAGAAGTAAGGCTTGCAGTCTTGGGCGGTGTTGTTCACCAATGAACCCGAACACCATCCTGCTTGATTGCCTTCCACAACATAGATGCGCGCCACGCCACGCTTTTCGTCTTGCCAAGTGTCACCAACTGGTGAACAATTGACGTTCACTTCGCACGGATCTGACTCATTGATTTTTTCTTGATCGCCAAAGCCAGTAGAGCGGTAGTTATACATGATGCGATCGATGTAGATTTCTGATGGCGTCGTGTAGGCAGGTTCTGTGAGGGTAAGTACATGGGTAGCGCCTGCACACAAAGCTGCATTTTGCATTTGGTGTGCCTCTACATCCTTACTTGTGAGTAAGGGGTGAACATCTTGGCCGTAGAGGTTTTGAATACGCAATGTGCTTCCGCCATGCAGCACAAATTTTTCAAATAAGTAACTGATGGCTTCGGCCCCAGGAGCAGAAATAATGATTTGCCAAGTGCGACTACCGTCAGGATCGTTGCGCCAATAGCCACTGTTTTGTGGGCTCAAATTGGTAGGGATAGCCACACCAATGCGGTAAAGCACACCTTGTTTGTCGCGCATTTCATCCTCAACTGCTAGGTCGGCTAGGTTGGGCGTTTGGAGTTGTAGGGTTGGGATGGATTTTCCGAGGGCCAACTTGGTAGTCTGGCTTAGACTTTCTTGGGCCCACAAACTGAGTTGGAGGCTCAAAATGAGAAAGCCATAACGTAGAATTTTGTGCATAGTTTGAAGAGTTTATAGTAATTTCATCAAAAATAAAATAATTCCTCCAAAGAATAATGTATCGTATCTGTATAGTTGAAGATGAGCATAGTTTGCGCGACATGATTGCGCTTAATTTGGAGTTAGAAGGTCATACTGTTGCCCTTTTCGACGACGGCGCCGTTGCCTTAAGGGCTTTTGAAAAATCTATCCATTTTGATTTGGTAATACTCGATGTCATGTTACCTAATGTCTCGGGATTTGATTTATGTAAAGCATTGCGTCATCATAGTTCGGTGCCTATCTTGTTTTTGTCGGCCAAAGGAACCACTGCCGATCGGGTAGCTGGCCTCAAATTGGGCGCCAATGACTATCTCGTGAAGCCATTCGACCTAGAAGAGCTTTTGCTAAAAGTGCAAATCCTGCTCAAAGGCGCTAACCAGCAAGAAAAAAGCGCCACAACACAAATAGGTCAAAAATTAGTCAATTTCAATACGTTTGAAGTCAGAGATCAACAGGGCTCATTGCTCCATACCTTTACCAAAAGAGAGGTTCAATTACTCGAGCTTTTCTCTGAAAAAGAGGGCAAAGTGATTTCGCGCAATGAAATCTTAGACCGCTTGTGGGGAGTCGAGCAAATTCCAACCTCTCGGACTATCGATAATTATATCTTGAATTTCCGTAAACTCTTTGAACAAGACCCTAAAAATCCGACGTTTTTCCATTCTATTCGGGGAGTAGGGTATAAGTTTGTGAGGGAGTAAATACTTTTTCTACGCGGCCTGACGCTTATCTTTGAAAAGGAGCATAAAGAGGATGGCGACCACCAACGAATAGGCGGCAAACAAAAGCCAAGCATTGTGCCAATCGGTTTGGCCATTTTGCAGAATGTAGTATTTACCAATCAAAAAACTACTGCCAACCGTGCCAATATAGGCGCCAATTCCGTTGGTCATCATGATAAACAATCCTTGTGCACTTGAACGGATACTGCTATCGGTATTGGCCTCTACGAACATAGAGCCCGATATAAGGAAAAAGTCAAAAGCCATGCCGTATACCACGCAACTCAATACAATGAGTGCTATACCAAATTCAGCACTACCAAATGCAAAGAAACCATAGCGCAAGACCCAAGCAATTAGCGCAAAAAACATCACGTTTTTGATGCCAAAGCGTTTGAGAAAGAAGGGAATGGTCAAAATGAATATCGTTTCAGAAATTTGAGAAATCGAGTAAATGATGGTGGAGTATTTTTCGACGAGGGTGCCCTTTGGAAAACTGCTGAGGTAGGCATCTCCGTACATATTAGAGAGCTGTAATGCGGCGCCGAGTAGAATTGAGAAAATGAAAAAGAGCGCCATGCGGTATTCAGTAAACAGCTTAAAAGCATTGAGGCCTAGTTGTGTGGCTAAGGACGTTTTTTCATTGGTTTTACCTTGTGGAGGACACGCTGGCAGGCTAAATGCATAGAGTCCTAAAAAGAGTGCGCCTATGCCTGCAATATAAAATTGTCCGTCGTTGGCTTTGCTGCCGCTGAGGTTGGTTAGCCACATAGCTGCAATAAACCCGATTGTACCCCAAACGCGTATTTTTGGAAAATCGGTCTGGACATCAAGGTTACTCATTTTAAGAATGCGATACGAAACTGAATTAGACAAGGAAATAGATGGCATGTAGGCCAACATTCCTCCAAAAACTATCCAATAAAGAAGTTCGTATGCCTCCATATTTTGGAGAAAAGGGATTTGAGCCTGAAGCATGCTTAAATTAGGGATAAGTAGGATAAATGCAGCGTAAGTAAGGTGCAATATGCCATAAAGCTTTTCGGCGCGCATCCATTTGTCGGCAATGATGCCAATAAGAGAAGGCATCAAAATAGAGGAGAGCGCAAGCGTTGAAAAAATAGCACCAAATTGCGGAAAGGTCCAACCTTTTCCTTCAGTGCAATACGTTCCAATAGTGGTAAGCCAAGCACCCCATACAAAAAATTGAAAAAAGCTGAGGAGGGTAAGTCTAGTTTTAGTAACGGCGCTTGAGTTCATCGCGGATTTTTGAGGCTAGTTCGTAATCTTCGTTGTCGAGGGCCTCTACTAGTTTCTGCTCCAACTCTTCTGTAGCGAAGATATCCCATTCGCTATGGGCTTGCTCGTCTTGTTCAAAGATATCATTTTCATCGTCATAGCCTTCAAAATCTTCGAGCGTACTTGGAGAAATTCCACTGACTTCATCTAAAATGCTACCCAAGGTATAGATTGGTGCATCGAAGCGTACGCCAATGGCTATAGCATCTGAGGTACGTGAATCAATTTCGGTAACGACGCCGTTTTGCTCGCAGATGAGTTTGGCAAAAAAGACGCCCTCTTTGAATTTGTAAATCAAGATTTCTTTGATATTTACCGCAAACGCGTGGCTAAAAGCCCTGAAGAGGTCATGGGTGAGGGGCCTTGAGGGCACCATTTTCTCTAGCTCTACTGCAATTGCTTGGGCTTCAAAACTACCGATAACGATGGGGAGTTTGCGCAAACCGCCCACTTCTTGAAGGGTCAGGACATATGAGCCAGATTGCGTTTGGCTATAGGCGATACCCTTGATGTCTAGGCGGATTTTTTGCATGCGGGAGACGTATAAGTGAAGCGGCGTTTAATGTTGCGTTGCTTTGAAACGCTTGACAGCCTCTGTGAAACGCGGCAGCACTTCAAAAGCATCGCCAACAATACCGTAGTCTGCTGCCTTAAAGAAAGGCGCTTCGGCGTCGGTATTGATGACTACGATAACTTTAGAGCCGTTGACACCCGCAAGGTGTTGGATTGCTCCAGAAATACCGGCCGCAATATACAGATTGGGGCGAATAGCCACACCGGTTTGCCCGACGTGTTCGTGGTGCGGACGCCAACCGATATCGGCTACTGGGCGCGAGCATGCAGTGGCTGCGCCAAGGGCAGTGGCGAGGTCTTCGACGACTCCCCAGTTTTCAGGGCCTTTGAGGCCACGGCCAGCAGAAACCACAAGTTCTGCTTCTGGCAATGGAATGGCTCCTTCTGGTTTTTTGGTGGCCTTGACCACAATATTGCTGCTGCCTGCTTGGCCATCAAAGGCTTCTACGCTGCAGTTGCCGCCAATTTGCTCTGGCTGAATACTGTTGGGTAACAAAGATATGATGCGCGTGTTGCTATTGACACGTACGTAACCGAATGCTTTTCCTGAAAATACATTGACTCTAATGCTGCCGTCAGGCTCTGGAAGTGCAACTGCACCGGCCACAAGGCCTGCTTTGAGGCGCACGCTGAGGCGTGGCGCAACGGCCTTGCCGATGAGGTCATGCGAAAAAATAATGGTGCTGGCACCCACTTTCTCGGCGGCGGCGGCAACTAATTTCACGAGTTGGCTTGGGTCTTGGCCGTTGATGGCGGTGTCTTGTAAAATGGTGCTTGCACCGTAGTTACCAAGCGCTGTAAGTGTTTCGGCGCTGGCGTTTGCGTTTGTTACAACGGCTACATCTGCACCTAGTTTTTTAGCGTAAGTGACGGTTTCCAAAGCTGCTTTGGACAAACCATTTGCTGAATTGATGTATACGAGATTCATGGGTGTAAAGCTTAGATGACTTTGGCTTCGTTGTGTAGGAGTGCAACGAGTTCGTCGAGGTTATTTGGATCGATGAGTTTGACAGATGATTTAGCTGCTGGCAGGCTGTAGCTGCTGTAGGTGGTAAGGGCGTCTAGGGCAACCGGAGCAACTACTGTAAGCGGCTTGGTGCGCGCCGCCATGATGCCGCGCATGTTCGGAATGCGCTGCTCTGCCATGCCTTTTGCACAGCTCACTACTGCTGGGGCTTGTACTTCTACTTCTTGGACCCCGCCCACGATTTCGCGCTCGCAGCTGATGGTGCTGCCCGCAACGTCGAGTTTGGTGGCAATAGCGATGTACGGCAAGTTGAGCGCCTCGGCAAGCATTCCGCCTACCTGAGAACCATTGTAATCGATGGTTTCTTTACCTGTGAGAATGAGGTCAAAACCTTTGCCTTCTGCGTAGGCCGCAATTTGCATGGCGGTAAAGTAGGCGTCGGTGGCTGATGCGTCTATACGCACGGCGTCGTCGGCACCAATGGCCAATGCCTTGCGAATGACTGCATCATCGGCGGCACCTCCGACGGTAATAATAGTGACATTGCCACCTTGCGCTTCTTTGAGCTCGAGGGCGCGCACCAAGGCGTACCATTCGTCGTAGGGGTTGACAATATATTGAACGCCGTTTTCGTCAAATTGGGTGTTGCCGTTCGTAAAGGCAATTTTAGACGTGGTGTCTGGCGCTTTGGAAATACATACAAGAATGTTCATGTGTGTTGATTTAATGCGTGGCAAAGTTAAGCAAAATTGCAAAAAGTAAGGCTGAAAAGAAGGTCAATAACGCGACTTTTTTCAGTTCGGGATCGAGGCTTGCAGGTGTTTGCGTATCGAGTACCTTTTTGAGATGCAAAACCAGGCCAATCGATGGGAGGAGCGCTAAAAATAAATAGTAATTGTAAGCACTTATGGCAAGTAAATAAACCGTAAAAAACCAAGTAGCCAAGCCAGTAGCCATCAAGCCAACATGGTAAAGCTTGCCTTTTTGAAAACCCATTTTCACCACCAATGTGCGTTTGTTCATTTGAGCGTCGTTGTCTATATCCCTGAGGTTATTGAGATTTAGAACGGCCGTACTCCAGGCACCAATGCTAACAGCCGGAAAAAGTACCAGCCATTCGAAACCTTCGCCATAAAGTAAAAACACGCCAATCACACTGACCAACCCAAAGAAAACAAAGACCATGAGGTCGCCAAGGCCGCGGTAGCCGTAGGCGTTTTTTCCTACGGTGTAAGTGATGGCGGCCGCAATACAAAGCACAGCGAGAAATACATACGCATAAATAGCAGTGGTCGATAAATTCGGGATGCTCAATTTAATCAACAGAAGGGCGCTCAGCAAGGAAAGCAACCCAACGACCCACATCCCGGTTTTCATCTGTGCTGCGCTCAACTGACCACTTTGGATGGCGCGCGCAGGCCCAACTCGGTTGGCATTATCGGTTCCTTTTTGGCTGTCGCCGAGGTCGTTGGCAAAGTTTGAGAGCACCTGAAAACCAATGGTGGTGAGCAGAGCGAGCCCAAAAATTTGCCCGTCGTAGACACCAAGAATGCCGGCGAGACCTGTTCCAACAATAATTCCGGAAACCGAAAGCGGCAGTGTTCTGAGGCGCGCCGCGTGTAGCCATGCTTTGATCATTTTTTAAATATTGGCACCGTACTGCACGGCTCACCGTACATGATGCTTTTGACATAAGGTTGAAGGAAGCGCACTAAATAAGACATCGCAAAAGCAGGGTCCTGGATGTCGGCACAGCCTTTGACAATGACGCGTTGGTCTTGAATTTCATCTATCGGAATAGAACAAATTTCTTCTTGAATGAGTGCTTTGGCGAGTTCGATTTCAGAACCGACTTGGCTATATACATTCTCTTTTTGAAGGGCTGAACTTACGAGCATAAAAGCCCAAGTAGGGATAATAGCGTCGGTGCTGCAATATATATAAACAGCTTTGCCTGTATATTGCTGCCAGTTGTGGGTTTTGATCCATTCCCTGAAATCTTTTTCTTTGAGCACTAGGCCTTGCCAAAGTTGTTCAGAAAGATCAATGCCAACCAATGGCTGCTTGGGTTTGTAGGCCGCGAGGTCCAGCTGCACCAAGCCACTTTCCTTGACTTTATTTCTGATTTCTTCCACGCCTTAAAATTAGTCGTTCTTTTTGTATTCGTAAACAACAATTGGTGGGGCTTGTTCGGTTCCTTTGGCTTGGTCAGCTAGTTGTTGGGCGCGCTCGCGTTCTTCTTCTTCAAGCGCGCGGCGTAAATCGCCTTCGAAGTCTGGTGGCTCAATGCCGAGTTCTTTTTCGATTTCGTATTGGTATTTTGGCCGCTGTGGCCCTTGTTTGCGGTAGATGAAAGCCAACACCACACCAACAATAAGCCCCGAGAGGTGGCCCTGCCAAGAAACCCGCGGTTGGCTCGGGAAAATACCCCAAATGAGCGAGCCATATAGAAAAACAATAAATAAAGACAACGCTTGCAAGGGTAAATATTTACGCAACACACCTGAGGTAAATAAAAAACCAGCCAGCGCATAAATGACGCCACTCATACCTATGTGTATGGCACCGTTGGTTCCGCCGATAAACCAAAGTAGTGTGCCAGTAAAAATCCAAGAAAAGATAAAAATTCGCCAGGCGATTTCTCTGTATGACTGAAAAAGCAAGGTAAGTAAAAGGAAGATCGGCAGGCTGTTATTGAGGATGTGCTTGATGTCGTGGTGTGCGTGTATCCAAGGCATGAGTAAAATACCCCTGAGGCCGAGGGTATTTTGAGCGCGCAGGCCGTAGCGCTGAAAGTCTGTAATAAAAAGAAAATCAGCCCAATAGCTCAGCCACATGACTACCAAAACCAACAAGGCCGGTAGCGCTGCTCTTTTGAGGTCTTTACTTGTTTGTCGATTTCTAGCCATAGCGCTAGTTGGTCAACTTTGGTGCCATGCGCATTTAGCTGACATTTTGGCGGGTAAAAGTATCCTAACCTGCCCGAAAGCTGCCGAGAATCTGTGCAGTCTCTTTGGAAAGCAAGGCGCTGCTTTCAAAAGGAAATTCAAGGCTTACAAGGCCGCAGGTTTTGAGCCAAATGGTTTCATTTGAAAGGTGAATAGCGAGTTCACTGAGGCCTTCGTTGTGGCCTATCACTAACATTTCATCCGTAGCATTGAGCGCGCAGATGTATTGGAGGATTTCAAGTTTGGAAGCCAAATAGAGTTCGTCTTTGTATAGAATTTGCACATTTGGCCATAGCGCTTGCAATTCGTCGAGGGTTTGGCGCGTGCGCTTTGCCGTTGAACACAATATATATTTTGGAGCAATAGGCCGCGCAGCCAGGTAAAGTTTGAGCTCGGCAATTTGCGCGTAGCCACGCGGCAGCAGTTCGCGGTCAAAATCTTTTCCGGTAGGCGAAACTTGGTTGGTTTTAGCGTGGCGAAGCAGATAAAGTTGCATATTTTTTAAGTTGTAGCGCCACCTGCTCCGAATACAAATTTGCGCCTTCGCAAGTCATATGACTCGTGTCGTAAAAAAGATCAGGGCGTTGGCAAAATTCGGGATGTTGCATTTTATCGAATGATTTGTATGCTTTGTGTAAATATTGTTTTTTACCCAACTGAGGAGTGAAATTCAATATCAATTTGCATTTATTGGCTTTGCAGAGGGCGGCTATTTGGGCTAATTCTGGGAAGTCGGGTACTTTATATCGCTCGGGTGCTTTCTTGTAGTGCTTCAAGGCGGGCTGATTGGAGCAGACAAAGCCTTTTTTGAGGTAAGTACCGTTTTTGGGATCTTGGATGACGTACGCTTTGGACGGAACGAATTGTTTGGTGTAAAAATAAAGGTAGCGCAGCCAGAGCTTGCCTTCCGGGTAGCCACAAACCAATTTGGTCTTGAGCCAAAAATTGAGTTTGGAGTTGTAAATGAGGTCGTGTGCTGACTCCAGGCCTTCGAGCTGCGCTACTGGGCCGTAGATATCGAAAACGACGTAGTCTATATGGCAACGTTCAAAAGCATGTTGAAGTAACAACAAACTAATGGCTGGGCTTTGGCCACTGCTGCCGTAATTGAACCAATTGATGGGCATTTGCGCCTCAAAAGCGTAAGGGTTTAGGTTGCGATAGGTCGTAGACGAACCAATAATGAGCCCGCGCGGTTTGGCAGAGGTGCCGCTGGCCCAAGTTTCAAATTCAGATATACGCTCCCAGCTGCTGCCCCAGTGCGTCATATGGCCAAAGCTTTTTTGCTCGAGTTTGAGCGTGAAATTGGTAGAAAGTGCAATCAGTACGAGCCCAACGAGTATGCTCAAAACAAAGAGCACTACCAACTGGATCAATCTTTTTAAAAACCTGCTCATCAAAACTGAAAATAAAGAAAGGTTTGTTCACTACCTAGTTTGAGCCAAATGGCCAGGGCCATACCAAAATAAATGGCAAAGCGAAAGGGTTGCCAGTTCGGAACGCGCAGTTGGCGTTCGTTGTGACGTAAAAACCAATCGATAGCCAGCAACGATGCGCCTAGAACAAGCAAACTTTTACCGGTCACTTGCCCTAAATTGTTCCAGTTGCTCAAAATGCCCTGAAGGAAACCCAGCGCGCTGTCTAGGTTATCGGCCCTAAAGAAAATCCAGGCAAAGGTGACAATTCCGAAGGTGGTAACCATTTGCCACAGCTCTTTTAGTGAGGGCAAGGTAGCATTTTGGGCTACGGTATCTGTATTATTACGGTTGCGCTTTAGCAATAGTAAGGGTAAAAATGCGCAAGCATGAATGAAACCCCAAACAATGAAATTCCAGCTTGCACCATGCCAAAAGCCGCTCACTAAAAAGATGATGAATGTATTGCGCACCGCTTTTTGCGTTCCGGCCCGAGAACCACCTAATGGAATGTAAAGGTAGTCCTTGAACCAAGAGGAAAGCGAAATATGCCAACGGCGCCAAAACTCGGCAATGTCGCGAGAGAAATACGGGAATCGAAAGTTACTGAGCAGCTCAAACCCAAAAAGTTTGGCGGTGCCAAGTGCAATATCCGAGTAGCCCGAGAAATCGCCGTAAATCTGAAATGCAAAGCCAACAGCGGCGAGTATCAGCGTGGGGCTGTTGTAGTCGGTATAGTGCGCAAAAATAGGGTCAATAACTTGTGCAATGGTGTCGGCAATCAGTACTTTTTTGAAAAGCCCCCAAAGGATGAGTCGACAGCCTTCGAGGGCTTGCGTATAATTGAAAGTTCGCGTCTTTTGCACCTGTGGCAGCAAATGTCCGGCGCGCTCAATAGGCCCGGCCACCAGCAGCGGAAAAAAGCTCACAAAAACGGCGTAGTCGACAAAACTTTTGACGGGTTTTTGCTGCCCACGGTAAATGTCAAATACATAAGACATACCGTGGAAAGTGTAAAAAGAAATCCCGACCGGCAATGCCACATTCAAGAGCAAGGGATCAATATGAAGCCCTAAAAGACCGAAACCTTCTTGAAATTGAGTGGCGAAGAAATTATAATACTTGAACACCCCTAATATACCGAGGTTATTTATAATGCTGAGCCACAAAAATAATTTGGCTTTTTGTTTATTGGGCGAAGCCACCCAAAAACCATAAGCGAAGTCTAGGGCGGTACTAAGCATGAGCAGCCCCATGAATTGCCAGCTCCACCAACCATAAAAAAAGTAACTTGCTACTAAGACCAGTAAGTTTTGTAGCCGTAAAGTACGCTGAAAAACAAACCAATAGAGTGCAAAAACGACTGGTAAAAAAAGTAGAAATTCGAATGAGTTGAAAAGCATTTCAAGCCAAAAATAGCAATTATAGGCTCGGGTTGAGCAGCTTTAAGTTTTCGATAGCGTTAAAAATAGAGGCGTCGAGGTGTTTTTCGATCATGAGCAGGTGCTCCATGCGGTGGCAATCAGAGCCTAAGAAATCGACGAGTCCTTTTTTGATGAGTTCTTCGGCCATTTTTTTGACGCCCGGGCCGTAGTGGCCACTCAAAGAACCTAAGTTCACTTGAATTTTGATGTTGCGCTCGCGCAGCTCGGTTACTTTCTCAAAATTGCCATGGTAGTATGGGTAGCGCTCAAAATGGGCTAAAACCGGTACATAACCAGCTACTTGCAATTCAAACAAGGCTTGGGCTTCGTATTGGCTCGGTCTCAGCATGCTGAATTCCATGAGCACATAATTTTGCCCGAAGCTCAAGATATTTTTTTCTTTTATTTGAGGTAAGAAGGATTCGTCGCAATAGTATTCAGCAGCAGCTTCAATTTCGATCGGAATGTTGAGTGCTTTGAGTTCTTTTTGAACGTCGGCTAAGCCAGAAAGAATGATTTCAGGTGTGTTCGGATGCACTTCACCGAGGATATGTGGCGTGGTGATCACTTTTCGATAACCAAGCTGTGCAAATTTATTGAGCATGGCAATGCTGTGGTCCATGGTGGGGGCGCCGTCGTCTATGCCAGGAATGAGGTGCGAGTGCATGTCTACGCCCAATTTTGATAAATCGAAAGGCGTTTTGCGCTTGCTTGGGCCGAAGAGGGACTGTAGGATGCTCATTTACCTATTTTTTTAACCCAATCTTGATTGGCTAAATACCAGTCAATGGTAAGGTTAAGGCCTTCTTCGAAGGTAACAGAAGGTTTCCAGCCAAGTTCGGTTGCCAGTTTGGTGGCGTCGATGGCGTAGCGTTTGTCGTGGCCAGCGCGGTCGGTAACGTAGGTGATGAGTTCAGCGGATTTTCCTTCAGGGCGGCCCAATTTTTCATCCATGCAACGGCAGAGGTAATGCACGAGCTCGAGGTTAGTCCATTCATTGAGGCCACCTACATTATAAGATTCGCCAACGCGGCCGTTGTGGAAAATAGTATCAATGGCGCTGGCGTGGTCTTCCACCCAAAGCCAGTCGCGGATGTTGTCGCCTTTGCCGTAAACAGGCAGCGGTTTGTTCTCAATGATGTTGTGGATCATGAGGGGAATGAGTTTTTCTGGAAAATGATGCGAACCGTAGTTGTTAGAGCAATTGCTCATTTTGATTGGCAAGCCGTAGGTATGAAAGTAGGCACGCACGAAATGATCCGACGACGCTTTGGAGGCCGAGTAAGGGCTGCGTGGGTCGTAAGCAGTGCTTTCTTCAAATAAGCCGGTGTCGCCGAGGCTGCCGTACACTTCGTCGGTAGACACATGATGAAACACGTGGTTGGGTTCTTGGCCCCAAACCGCCCGCGCTGCTTGCAAGAGTTGGACGGTGCCCACAACGTTGGTCATGACAAATTCCATAGGCCCTTCAATGGAGCGGTCTACGTGGCTTTCTGCTGCCAAATGAATTACGTCAGTAATATGATATTCGTTAAAGATGCGTTTAAGGGCAGCTGCATCACAGATATCGGCGCGCTCAAAACGGTAGTTATTGGCGCCTTCTACATCTTTAAGGTTTTCTAAATTGCCGGCGTAGGTCAGGTTATCTAAATTGACAATCAGGTAGTTAGGGTAATTCTTGACCAAGCGTCTGACGACATGAGAACCAATGAATCCTGCTCCGCCAGTAACGAGTATGTGTTTAGAATAGTTCATTTTACAACGACCAATACGTCAATTCGTTGATTTTATTGCGGTAAATACCTTTGACGTCCACAAAAATACCTTTTCCATCTTTGAGGAGGCTTTTGAAGTAGTTCTCGTCGTAGTTGAGGTAATCTTTGTGATTAACTGCCATGATGATCGCATCGTAGTCTGAGCGCAGGCTAGAAACCAAGCTCACGCCGTATTCGTGTTCCATTTCGGAAGAATCGGCATGGGGATCTACAACATCTACGTTGATTTGAAATGATTTGAGCTCAGAAATGACGTCAATAACCTTTGAATTGCGGATATCCGAGACGTTTTCTTTAAAGGTAGCACCCATGACAAGCACATGAGATTCTTGTATGATTTTACCTTGCGCAATGATCTTTTTAGCCGTTTGTTTGCCGATATAGAAACCCATTGAGTCATTGACGTAGCGCCCTGAATTGATGACTTTGGAATGGTAGCCAACTTGCATGGCTTTGTGCACCAAATAATAAGGGTCAACTCCGATGCAATGTCCGCCCACCAAGCCAGGGTAAAACTTGAGAAAGTTCCATTTAGTGCCGGCTGCTTCTAGCACATCAAAAGTATTGATGCCCAATTTATTGAAGATGATAGAAAGCTCGTTGACCAATGAAATATTGACGTCGCGCTGCGTGTTTTCGACAATTTTGGCGGCTTCGGCCACCTTGATGCTGGTTGCGCGGTGCACGCCTGCAGTAACAACTAATTCGTAGGTTTGGGCAATCTGATCTAAAGATTCTGAACAACAACCCGAGACAATTTTGATGACGTTTTGTAAAGTGTGTTCTTTGTCTCCGGGATTGATGCGCTCCGGAGAATAACCTACTTTGAAATCAGTTCTGAATTGCAGGCCAGAAGCTTCTTCGAGGATTGGAATGCAGTCTTCTTCGGTGCAACCAGGGTAAACGGTCGACTCAAAAACCACGTAATCGCCTTTTTTGAGCACTTGCCCCACGGTGCGGCTTGCACGAAGTAAAGGCTTGAGGTCTGGTAGGTTTGTGTCATCTATTGGTGTCGGGACCGCTATTATAAAGAATGTAGCTTCTTTTAAGTCGTCTATGTTGGAAGTAAAGGTGATGTCGCGGTTCTGAAAATCAGCGGCTTCTAGTTCGCGGCTGGGGTCTTCGCCGCGTTGCATTTGGGCAATTCTGCCCGCATTAATGTCAAAACCAATAACGCTGATGCGCTTGGCAAACTCTAGGGCAATAGGTAAACCCACATAGCCTAGCCCAATGACAGCTAATTTGGTATTTTTATCGATGAGGTTTTGGTAAATCATGGTAGACACAACGGTTTAGTGAGAGAATTGCGCATCGCGAACAGCGTAAATGCGCTCAATGATATCGACAACTTTCATGCCTTCCAAGGCGTTGGTAGTTGGTGCCGTACGGCCTTTGAGTGTGTCGATGACGTTGGTAATAACGTAGTTGTGGTTGGCTGCCGAGCCTTTGTAAGGGCCGTAGTCGTTGCCGGGGTTGGTAGGGGCAAGTTCGGGCATTTGGTAGCCCGTAATGTTGCAAACTTCTACCTCGTTCATGTATTGCCCACCAATTTTAACAGAACCATTTTGACCAATAATGGTCATGCTGGATTCTAAATTTTGGTTGGCAACTGAGGTAGAATAATTGAGGCTACCCATGCCGCCGTTGACAAAATCGAAGCTCACAAAGCCAGAGTCTTCGAAGTCGGTATAGTCTTGGTGGTTGAAATCGGCAAATTTACCTTTGATGTTTTGGATGTCGCCAAAGAGCCAGTACATGATGTCGATGAAGTGGCTAAATTGGGTAAAGAGCGTACCGCCGTCTAAATCTTTGGTACCTTTCCAGCCGCCTGCTTTGTAATAGCGTTCGTCGCGGTTCCAGTAGCAGTTGAGCTGCACCATATAGATGTCGCCAAGTACCTTGCGGTCGATGAGGTCTTTGATCCAGACCGACGGCGGAGAATAGCGGTTCTGCATGACGCAAAACACTTGCTTAGACACCTGAAGGGCTTTGTAAATAATGGCTTCGCAACTTGTGGTACTGAGGCCCATGGGTTTTTCGCAGACCACGTGTTTTTTGGCTTCTAAGGCCAATAAGGCTTGGTCGGCATGCAGGCCGTTGGGCGTGCATACATTGATGACATCGAAGTTGAGGCCGCTGGCCAGAAGGTCTTTGATGTCGGCAAAAAAGGGCACGTTAAAGTCTTGTGCGTCGCAGGCTTCGGCGCCTCTTGGGTCTACCAAAGCAATGAGCTCACCTTCGGCGTCGCGGCGTATCATTTCGGCGTGGCGCTTACCGATGTGTCCGGCGCCAACTACGGCAAATTTGATTTTACTCATCTATTCTGTTTACTGTTCCGTTGTTTAAACGATATATTTGGCCACTTTCTGGGCAAGTAGCTTGCCCTTCTGTATCGAATTCGAGGCGGTGCCCGAACTCGGACATCCAGCCAATTTGGCGCGCAGGATTGCCCACCACAAGCGCGTAGGCGGGAATGTGTTTGGTGACCACTGCGCCAGCGCCAATAAAGGCGTAAGCGCCAATGTCGTGGCCGCAGACAATTGTGGCGTTGGCGCCAATGCTGGCCCCTTGGCCAACATGGGTGCGCAGGTAGCTATCGCGCCGGTTAACTGCGCTTCGCGGGTTAATAACGTTTGTAAAAACCATAGACGGGCCTAAGAAAACGTCGTCGGCGCAAATGACGCCAGTGTAGATACTCACGTTGTTCTGGACCTTTACGTTGTTGCCCAAAACCACATCGGGAGAAATCACGACGTTTTGGCCAATTTTGCAATTTTTGCCAAGGGTGCAGCCGGGCATTAAATGCGAGAAATGCCAAATTTTAGTGCCTTCGCCGATATGGCAGCCAGCATCAATTATAGCGGTTTCGTGGGCAAAGTAGCTCATTATTTAGTGATGTATTGGTCAAAATTGTTGTGGTCGGTCTGGCGCAGTTCGTCTTCGGACAAACTTCTAAAGTAAGCATAAGTACGCTGGAGGCCTTCTTTGCGATCTATTTTTGGTTCCCAACCGAGCAGTGTGCGCGCTTTGGTGATGTCTGGCTGGCGCTGCTTGGGGTCGTCAATAGGTAAATCTTTGTATATGACCTTTTGGTTGGTGCCGGTAAGCGCTATAATTTCTTCGGCAAACTGCCCAATGGTGATTTGATCGGGGTTGCCAATATTTACTGGGTCTGGGCAGTCGGAATGCAATAAGCGTACAATGCCTTCGATGAGGTCATCAACGTAACAAAAGCTACGCGTTTGCGAGCCATCGCCAAAAATGGTGAGGTCTTCGCCACGGAGCGCCTGGCCAATAAAAGCTGGCAAGACGCGGCCGTCGTTGAGGCGCATGCGCGGACCGTAGGTATTGAAGATGCGCACAATACGCGTTTCTAGGCTGTGGTAGGTGTGGTAAGCCATCGTGATGGCTTCTTGGAAGCGTTTGGCTTCGTCGTAGACACCGCGCGGCCCCACAGGATTCACATTGCCCCAATAGCTTTCGGGTTGTGGGTGCACACTCGGGTCTCCGTAGACCTCAGAGGTGCTGGCAATCATGAGGCGTGCGCCTTTGGCTTTGGCCAGCCCCAGGCAATTGTGGATACCCAACGAGCCCACTTTTAGGGTCTGAATCGGAATTTTGAGGTAATCGATGGGGCTCGCCGGCGAGGCAAAATGCAAAATGTAATTAAGCTCGCCTGGTACATGTATGAATTTTGAGACGTCGTGGTTATAAAATTCAAAATGGGCCAAAGTAAATAAGTGCTCAATGTTTTTGAGGCGCCCTGTAATGAGGTTGTCCATGCCAATAACGTGGTAACCATCTTTGACAAAGCGCTCGCAAAGGTGCGAGCCTAAAAAGCCGGCCGCACCGGTGATTAAAACACGTTTCATGCGTTTCTGTGTATTGTTTTTCTTCCGATACTACTATAATAGAAGCCTTTTTCAGTGAGTTCTTCTAAGTCGTAGAGGTTTCTGCCATCAAAGATAACGTTATCAGCCATAAGGTCTTTCATTGCCCTGAAATTTGGGTTTCTGAAAATACTCCATTCTGTGCAAATCAAGAGCGCATCAGCACCTGCAAGTGCCGCGTATTCGTCGGTAGCGTATTTGATTTGCTCGCCAAAAATGCCTTTGACATTTTCCATTGCTTCGGGGTCGTAGGCGGTGATTTCTGCACCAGCTTCTAACAAGGCGCGAATCATATACAATGCCGGTGCTTCGCGGATGTCGTCGGTGTCTGGTTTGAAGGCTAAACCCCACACCGCAATTTTTTTGCGGAGTAAATTTCCGCGAAAGAAATTTTTGATGCGCGGTAGCAATATCGTCTTTTGATCTTCATTGACTTCCATGACCGCCCTTAGGATCTTGAAGTCGTAGTTGTGGTCTGCCCCAGATTTGGCCAAGGCGTGCACATCTTTCGGAAAACACGAGCCGCCATAGCCTATGCCAGGAAACAAAAAGCGTTTGCCAATGCGGTTGTCTGCGCCAATGCCAATGCGCACTTTGTCGACGTCGGCTCCGACAACTTCGCAGAAGTTGGCAATTTCATTCATGAAGGTGATTTTGGTGGCCAAAAAAGAATTGGCTGCATATTTGGTAAGCTCCGCAGATTTTTCGTCCATAAAATAAATGGGGTTGCCTTGGCGCACAAAAGGCTTGTAGAGGCTTTCCATGATTTTAGCGGCGCGTTCATCTGAGCAGCCAATTACGACGCGGTCAGGCTTCATGAAGTCAGCCACTGCATAGCCTTCGCGCAAAAATTCAGGGTTCGACACCACTGCAAACTCAACTTTTGCGTTGGCCGCGATGGCTGCACTTACCTTCTCGGCTGTACCAACGGGTACGGTGCTTTTATCGACGATAACTTTGTAGTCGTTGAGCAATTTACCCAATTGCTCTGCCACACCAAGTATATACGATAAATCTGCAGAGCCGTCTTCTCCTGGAGGGGTAGGTAGGGCTAAGAAGATGATTTCTGCATCGGCAATACCTGCTGCTAAGTCAGTGGTAAAATGCAAGCGGCCCGCTTTGATATTGCGCTCAAAAAGGACGTCAAGCTCGGGCTCGTAAATCGGGATTTCACCCTGCTGCATGCGTGCTACCTTCTTGGCATCGATATCGATACACGTGACCATATTACCTGTCTCGGCAAAACAAGTTCCGGTTGCCAAGCCAACATAGCCGGTTCCTATTACTGCAATGTGTTTCATTTAAAAAAAGAAAGTACGTTTTCTATAATATAATGTAGTTGCTGCTCATCCATTTCGGTATGAATCGGCAAGCTAATGACCTGCTCACAAAGTGTTTCGGTGAGTGGTAAGTGTAAGTTTTGAAGATCAAAGGCAGCAAACATCTTTTGACGATGCGCCGCAATAGGGTAGTAGATCATGCTCGGAATATCAACTGCTTGCAAGTGAGCTTGCAGTGCATCGCGGCTATGCCCGGTGAGCTTGAGGGTATACTGATGAAATACATGCTTGGAATCTGCTGCTCTGAATGGGATCACTACACCTGGAATTTGGGCAAATGCTTCGTCATAGGCAGCGGCTACCTCGCGGCGCGCATCAATGTAATTGTCTAATTGGCGCAACTTGATACGCAACACAGCAGCTTGCACGGCATCTAGGCGCGAGTTACAACCCACTACGTCGTGCACATATTTCACTTCTTGCCCATGGTTGGCTATCATTTTAATTTTGCGCGCAAGTTCGGCATCTTGGGTGTAAAGCGCGCCACCGTCGCCATAGCAACCTAAATTCTTACTCGGAAAAAACGAAGTGCAACCGATGTGTCCAATGGTTCCGGTCTTTTGAACGCGGCCATCTGCGAGGTGGTAATCAGAGCCAATGGCTTGGGCGTTGTCTTCTACTACATAAAGATTGTGCTTTTGTGCTAGCTCCATAATGGCATTCATGTCGGCTGCTTGCCCATATAAATGAACTGGCACTATTGCTCTGGTGCGCCGGGTAATGGCAGCCTCAATGGTGGCGGGCTCTATACAAAAAGTCTGTGGGTTGACTTCCACAAAAACTGGGGTCAAGCCCAAAAGTGCGATCACCTCAGTAGTTGCTATATAAGTAAAGCTCGGCGTAATGACTTCATCACCGGGTTTCAAGCCCAAGGCCATCAATGCAATTTGCAGCGCGTCGGTGCCATTTGCACAGGGAATGACGTGCGCGGCGCCAAGGTAGGCGCCCAATTCTTGCGCAAAATGGCCCACTGCGGGGCCATTGATAAATGCGGTGGTGTTGATGACCTCAGCGATAGCGTCGTCTATGGAGGGTTTGATTTTTTGGTATTGGGCCGAGAGGTCGACCATTTGGATTGGTTTCATGTTTAAATTAGCACAAATCGTTGAATTATATAACAAATATACATATTCGATTTTGTATGGCTTCTCGAGTATAGCAGTCAATCAAAAAAATGACTAACGCATATCTGGTTATTTTTATTGAAAAATAGGGTAAAATAGGGTAAATTTGAATAAGGAAACGAACTCAATTAGTTATTTCGAATGTTATTAGGAGGCATATTGTGATAAGTAAGGCAGCTAAAATTTATATTGCTGGCCACCGTGGTATGGTGGGTACTTCTTTGTGGCGCACTTTTGAAAATGCAGGCTATCAAAACTTAATTGGCAGGAGCTCTAAAGAACTTGACCTCAGAGATCAAAGCGCAGTTAGGAGTTTTATTCGGGCAGAAAAACCGTCGGTAATTATCAATGCGGCAGCAAAGGTTGGTGGTATTTTGGCCAATCAAACGCAGCCCTTTTCATTTTTAATAGAAAACCTTCAGATCCAAAATAACCTCATGGAGTCAGCATTAGATGGCGGTGTAAATAAATTCATATTTATCGGCAGCTCTTGCATTTACCCGAAATTTGCCCCACAACCGTTAAAAGAGGAGTCTCTACTCAGCGGGCCTCTAGAGCCAACGAATGAGGCATATGCCATTGCTAAAATTGCAGGTGTAAAAGCATGTGAAGCCATTCGCAAAGAATTTTCAAGAGATTTTATCACCATCATGCCTTCCAATTTATACGGACCAAATGATCATTTTGATTTGCAAACTGCACATGTCTTACCGGCGTTAATTCGTAAATTTCACGAGGCCAAACTGTTGCAACATTCAACCGTTACCCTTTGGGGCAGTGGTACTGCATTGCGGGAGTTTCTGCACGTCGACGACCTCTCCAAAGCACTTATAATAGCGCTAGAGAAACCATTGTCTGACTCTATTTATAATGTTGGCTCCGGAGAAGAACTTTCGATCCGCGAACTTGCCTTATTGATCCAAAAAACGATTGGTCATACAGGCGCCTTACAATGGGATGATTTCATGCCCGACGGAACGCCAAGAAAGCTCCTAGATTCAAATAAATTCAAGCAATTAGGCTGGGCCCCTACTATAGCCTTATCAGATGGAATTGCCCAAACGTACAAATGGTTTTTAAATAACCAACACCATACAAGATGAAAAAAGCACTCATTACAGGCATTACGGGCCAAGACGGCTCATACCTAGCAGAGTTTTTACTTGAGAAAGGCTATGAGGTGCACGGTATCAAAAGAAGAGTCTCTTCGTTCAATACCCAACGCATTGATCACTTGTATGTGGATCCACATCAAAGCAACGTGCATTTTAAATTGCATTACGGCGATTTAACAGACGCTAGTAACTTGATTCGCATTATTCAGGAGGTTCAGCCCGACGAAATCTATAATCTTGGGGCCATGTCTCATGTCAAGGTATCCTTTGAAATGCCTGAATATGTCGCTAACGTCGATGGCTTAGGTACATTAAGACTTTTAGAGGCGCTGCGCATTCTAGGCTTAGAGAAGAAAACTAAATTTTATCAGGCCTCTACCTCTGAACTCTACGGTGGTGTAGCACAAAATAAAAATTCGAACGGGATGTACGACGAGCAGTCAGATTTCTATCCCAGATCGCCATATGCCGCTGCCAAAATTTACAGTTTTTGGATTACAAAAAATTACCGCGAGGCATACCAGATGTTTGCCTGTAATGGGATTCTATTCAATCACGAATCTCCGCGCAGAGGCGAAACATTCGCGCCACGTAAAATCACTATGGCCGCAGTGGCTATCGCGCTCAAAAAACAAGACTGTCTATATCTTGGCAATCTTAATGCACGCCGAGATTGGGGCCACGCCAAAGACTACGTCAGAGCAATGTGGCTGGCGCTTCAGCACGATACACCCGATGATTTCGTAGTTGCTACAGGTAAAACAACCAGCATTAGAGCGCTGGTTGCTTTATCTTTCGCTGAGTTAGGTATCGAAATTGCCTTCGAAAACGAGGCAGCAGCTGAAGTGGCGCGTGTTGTAAGTTGTCAAAATAGTGCGTATCAACTAGAAATCGGTAAAATCATTGTACGTGTTGACCCGAACTATTATCGGCCTACAGAAGTGGAGCACCTATGTGGCGACCCTAGCAAAGCACGTGAGCAATTGGGTTGGGAACCCCAGTACACATTAGAAGATCTTATTAAAGAAATGGTAGCAGCTGATTTAAAGGGTTTGCTTACAAATTCGTAAAATTGCAAGTTATAAATCTCAAATCATGACCAACATAGACGCTATACTCGAAAACTTTCAAATCGTTGCTTCCGACCTCGATCGTCCATGGGGCGGTTTTTATGTCATCGATGAAAATCAAGCGCAGCTTTTTTCAGATACATTCTTCGATGGCCTCGCTATTGAAACACTCACAATCGGAGGTAAACTTAGCCCTAAAATATTAATTGTTGCACCCAACCAAAGATTATCTTGGCAATATCACAACCGTCGTGCTGAAATTTGGCGTGTCATCGAAGGGCCAGTAGCTGTAGTTCGCAGCCATACCGATCAAGAAGGAGCGCACAACATTTATCAGGCGGGTCAGTTCATTAAACTTGCTCAAGGAGAGCGACACAGATTAATCGGCCTAGATAATCAAGCAATTATTGCAGAAATATGGCAACATACTGATGCCAATTTCCCTTCAGATGAGTCTGATATTATTCGCGTACAAGACGATTTCGGTCGTTAACAAAATAGCTATGTCACTTCCAAAAATTAATCCTACACAAACTTTATCCTGGCAGAAATTAGCGGTGCATTTTGCGCAGCTGAAAGATCAAAAAATGCAAGATCTATTCGCGCAAGATACCTCTCGTACTGAAAAAATGCACATTCAATGGCAAGATTTCTTGTTAGACTATTCCAAGAACATCATTACCTCTGAAACGCTATCAATTCTAACTGAACTTGCCAGAGAAGCAGGCTTGAAGCAAGCAATTGCTCAATATTTTGAAGGTTCTCTCATTAATCAAACAGAAAATAGAGCTGTTCTGCACACCGCTCTT